>Ga0209794_1000093_pt1 | contig 220846 bp, 120 predicted proteins | sample EBPBio232013_DNA_FD_185869 | JGI IMG/M metagenome (GOLD analysis project Ga0209794, IMG submission 185869) | Wastewater treatment Type I Accumulibacter community from EBPR Bioreactor in Madison, WI, USA - Reactor 1_5/23/2013_ DNA (SPAdes)... | ecosystem: Engineered > Bioreactor > EBPR >...
AAAAGACCCATTTTAACCATCTGGACTGACAATGAAACAAAAACTACAGACCCAAATCAGTATTTATTACAATTTTGACTATATTCAATCTCTAACCAAATTGGTCAACCTATTTTAGGCAAGGACATTTAACTCGACATTCTGCACTCGACGTTTGACATTCAATTCGACATTCTGCACTCGACCCTCGACACTAAAAATTAGTCTTCTTTGAAGCTTTTGCTGATCCAGCCTCCGCCTACCACGTCGTCGCCTTCGTAGAAAACCGCCGCTTGCCCTGGAGCGATGGCGCTTACCGATTCATGGAAACGAACCTTAATACGGTCGTCTTCGACTTGGGTAATGAGGGCAGGAGCGCCGTCGTGTTTGTACCGAACTTTCGTAACCGTCTCGATGGGAGACTCAATGCGCGCGTATTTCTGAAGGTTCAGTTTTGAAACAAACATCCCGTTACGCTCAAGTTCTTTGTCGCGACCTAACACCACTTCATTGGTATCTTTACGAATTTCAGTAACAAAAATAGGATACCCCAACGCAATCCCTAAACCCTTGCGCTGCCCAATGGTATAGAAAGGGTAGCCTTCGTGTTTGCCAACGACGGTTCCGTCTTGGAGCACGTAATTTCCGCCCGCTACTTGTCCTTCGAGTTCGGGCAAGCGGCGTTTGAGGAAACCACGGTAGTCGTTGTCGGGCACAAAACAGATTTCGTAGCTTTCCGATTTATTGACCAAATCCATGAAACCACGCTCCTTGGCCATTTCGCGGATTTCGCTTTTGTGCAAATTTCCCAAAGGCAACTTCGTACGGGCCAAGCTCTCTTGCGATACGCCCCAAAGCACGTAACTCTGGTCTTTCCAAGCGTCGATGCCTTTTGATACCACAAAGCGATTGTTTTCTTCGCGCAGGTTGGCGTAGTGGCCCGTGGCAATAAACTCACAATCGAGGCGGTCGGCGCGGCGTAGAAGCGCATCCCATTTGATGTGGGTGTTACACAACACGCAAGGGTTGGGTGTGCGTCCTTCCAAATATTCACCCGTAAAGTGATCGATGACATAATCACCAAACTCGTTACGAATATCTAATATATAATGAGGAAAGCCCAGTTCGACGGCAATGGTACGGGCGTCGTTGATGGAGTCGAGCGAGCAGCAACCTGTTTCTTTTTTGGTACCGCCGCTGCTGGCATAGTCCCACGTTTTCATGGTCATGCCAATTACTTCGTAGCCTTGTTCGTGTAATAAGACAGATGCGAGAGAGCTGTCGATGCCGCCACTCATGGCGACCAAAATACGTCCGTGTTTGCTCATTTGTGTGTTCTAAACGGATTCAAAGTCCGCCGAATTAGTGATAAAAAATATTGTGGCTGCAAAAATAGCCATGAAATTTGTAACGAAGGTAGGTGGGTTAAAGTTCTTTTTCGGACGACTTGTAAGATATTTTAAACGTTTCATCCCCCGAAAAGGATGATTTAACACATTTTTATTCTTGGATGCAACCTTCCGTTATACATTTGCATCATTAGAGTGCGTTAACAATCAGAAGGGCTCATTGAAATTATTGAATGACAGCATAAACAAAGCGAAGTGTCCGCTATTGCAATTTAAAATGTTCGGAAACGGACAAATTTAAAATAGCTGAAATTTTTCAACTCGTTGATAATCAATAAAATAAAGCGAGTGGCATAACTGGCACAACCTTTGAAAGTAAATAATTATAACAGCGATGTAACCTTTTGAACGATAGACAGTATTTAACAACAGCCATCAAGATTTTTTTTTACAGCCATGAAGACAAGTAAATCATTCACTCAGTTTTTCCCAGATACATAACAAAACAGGCATTTGCCACCCATCCTTTTTAAGTACCGCTTGTGTACTTTGTATTGCAAGGTACTAAATAAAACAAGCATCTTTGTAACGTCAATAAGACAAACAGCCATTGAAAATCAAATTTTAATCATACACAACACAGCCAATTTTAAATTTCCAAAACCATGAAAACTTTCGTAACAACCCTCGTTTGCGCTTTAGCGCTTGGTTCAACTGCCACTTTTGCTTCTGATCCAACAGAAGATAAAAAAGCGAAACCGATTCAAATCGGCGTATTTACTACAAAGGAAGCCAAGATTCAGATGGCGGTGCGTAAAGGACAGGGCGAAAAAGCCGTTATCACCCTCCGCGACGCCAAACAAAACATCTTGCACGAAGATGTAATGAGCAAAAAGTCAGAAAAGTACGATGCGCGTTTTGACGTAAGTCAGCTCGAAGAAGGAGAATACACCTTAGAAGTAACTTCAGGGAAAGACAAAATCCAGAAAAAAGTGTCAATCCAGTCTGCCAAACAAGAGGCAGTTCGTAATGTAAAACTCAATAAGTAACAGCCATTTAATCCACTGCCATGAAATTCTTATCAAACATTTTTTTAGGGGGGCTCCTCCTGACAGCATCTACTGTGGCTTTTGCAAGTCCAAGGGTCGGGGAAAAAAAAGTTAGTCGGGTGTCGGACAACCGAACAGGCGTAACTTTTGAAACCAGTGCGTTTGTAACGAAGGATGCGGCCATACGCTTGGCCGTGAAAAAAAATGCGCCAGAGCGCGTATATATTACGCTACGGGATGCTAAAAACGTCATTTTGTATCGTGAAACAATCACCCAAAACGAAATGTCGTACGCCGCTAAAATTAACGTCAATGACTTGTCAGACGGTAATTACAAGCTCGAAATTGCCACCAACCAAGACCGCGTTGTCAAACACCTCCATTTGACTTCACCGAAGTCGGAGACCGAACGCGTTATTTCAGTAAATTAATTTTTTTCTTTCATAATCACAGCCAATTTAAAACAGTCAAACCATGAAAACGTTCATCAAATCAATTGCTTGCGCTTTGGCGCTTACTTCTACGGTAGCTTTTGCTCACCCTACAAAAGAAGAAAAAACATCCACTCGTCCCGAAGCTACTTTTGAAAGTAGCGCTTATGTGACAAACGACGCCAAAATTAAAGTGGCCATCCGAAAAAACGCACCTGCAAAAGTGTTTTTGACGCTTAAAGATGCCAACGGTGATGTGCTTTTCAAACAAACAGTGGCTAAAAACGAGATGAATTACTCGGCCAAATTCAACATCAATGAGTTGTCGGATGGGGTGTATAATTTGGAAATTGAGTCGGGCGAAAACCGTGTAGTAAAGCAATTGAATGTAGTGTCCAAAAAAATTGAAATCGAACGGAAAGTGACGGTTCAGTAACAAATAGGAGTGTTAAGTGTGCGCATCGGGTGATGCTGAGTAGGATTCCTACTTAGTATCACCCGTTTTTTGTTGACTCCTTGGTTCAGACAGTTCACACCGCACATCCGACGGGTCGTCGCAGATGTGTGTGGTACAATTTACGGGATGTTGTAGTTTTGATACTAAATAATTCCTTTACTTTGGCTTTTATGAATGGGAGAAAAACACCGATGAAGTTTGCCATTAACCGAACTGATGCTATTAGCTGGTCGATTTCGGCAGCGTTGATTTTACTCTTGAACACAAACCTCAAAACAGGTGAGGTAAACTGGACGTGGACACTACTTATTTTTGCATCAGCCCTGACGATTAGTCGTATCCAAGAATACTTGATGCCGTTGTTGATGCGCCGTGCGGCCAACTGGCCCGTGCAGCGGATGCTGGGCGCCTATGTACTGGTATGTGTGCTGGTGGCAACCCTCATTAGCACGTTGGTGTTGATTATCATTCAATTGGTAAAAAAAGAAGCATTTCCCGCCCGAGTCTATGTCTCAAGCGGCCTGACGTACGTCTTGATGACCATTGCTTTTACGTCGGTATATGTGATTCAGCAGTTGACCGACCGCTGGAAAAAATCGCTACTTCAGCAAGAACAACTCAATCAGGCGCTGCTTAGGGCGGAATATGACGCCCTCAAAAATCAGGTAAATCCCCATTTTTTGTTTAATTCGCTCAATATCCTGAGTGCGCTTATTCCCGAAGACCCCGAAAATGCGGTGAATTTGGTCGAAAGGCTTTCTAAAGTGTTTCGCTACAATTTACAAAACAACGACCGCGTGACGGTAGAGTTGGGAACGGAGCTTAAAATCGTGGAGGCATATTTGTTTATTCATAAAATGCGTTTTGGGGAAAATCTACAATATGATTTGTCAGTTGATAAAGCAGATGGAACCCGTTCGATTGTCACCCAAGGGCTGTTGACGTTGGTGGAAAATGCGTTGAAACACAATGAATGTTCGAGCGAAAAGCCTTTGACCATTTCGTTGTTTGTCGATGGTGACCGTGCAGTGGTTCGAAATACGTTTCAGCCCAAAAACAAGCAATTTTTGGAATCAACGGGCATTGGATTAAGCAACCTGAAAAGTCGGTATAAGCTCGTTACATCCGCACCCGTTGAGGTGAAAGAAACCGCTGACTTTTTTGAAGTAAGTATTCCCTTTTGTAGTGCCTCTGGCTTCAGTGCTTCTGGTTCCGTATAACCAGAAGAAAAGTATAACTTAAACGCTTTCAGCAATGAACATTGTGATTTTAGAAGATGAGCCTTTGGCGGCCAAGCGATTGGAAGCACTCGTCAAGTCTATCGAACCCCAAGCGGTTATTTTGGCTAAACTGGAAAGTGTGCGAACTGCGGCAAAATGGTTGAACGAAAACCCGCAGCCCGACTTGATTTTAATGGATATTCAACTCGCCGACGGTCTGTCGTTTGAGTTGTTTCAACAGGTCGATATAACAGCGCCCATCATTTTCACGACGGCTTATGACGAATATGCCATTCGAGCGTTTAAGGTAAATAGCGTCGATTATTTGTTAAAACCGATTGAAAAAGATGAATTGGAGGCCGCTTTTGAGAAATTTAATCAACAGCAAGCGGCAAATTCTCAGGACAAAATCGGGAAAGTGTTAGAGGCGATGTTGAGCCAACGCACCGACTGGAAGTCGCGTTTTTTGCTGAAAGCAGGTGCGCGCTTCGACGTGGTAGAAGTGCCCGAAGTGGCGTATTTATACGCGGAAGACAAAGTGGTATTTTTGGTGACCAAAGAGCAAAAGAAGTATTTTGTGGACGATACCCTCGACGAGCTGGAGCAAAAGTTAAATCCGAAACAATTTTTTAGACTCAATCGGAAGTATTTGAGCCAAATTTCGGCTATTGAGCGCATTGAGCCGCATTTTAATGGGCGATTAAAAATCAAACTTCGTCACCGTGATGATGATGAAATCTACGTGAGCCGCGAAAAAGCAGAGAATTTTAAAAAATGGCTAGATGCCTAGAAACTTGCCAAGTTTGGTTTGAGTTGTAGTAAAAACTTGGCAAGTTTGGTTGCGTTGGAGTAGAAACTTGCCAAGTTTGATTGCGTCGGAGTAAGAACTTGGCAAGTTTGGTTGTGTTGGAGTAAAAACTTGCCAAGTTTGATTGCGTCGGAGTAGAAACTTGGCAAGTTTGCTAGTTCATTAATTTTGATTTGATCCACCAGCTAATTTCTTGCTGCGGGTAGGTGGTTTTCCAAATATAATTCACCATGTCGTTGGCACTTGCGGTACGATAGGTAAATTCGACAACCCGCATGACGTCCGTGTGATGCACTGATACGTCAAAATCGGGAGCCAATGTCATTTGAATATCGCGAAATGGTACGTAAATCTCCAATTTGGCGCATACGTACTGATCGCGTTCTACGTCGTAAGCCACCACGCGCCCGTCAGACAAGACAAGCATAAGTGGGCAGTGGAATAGTTGTTCGTAGAGAGAATTGAAATAATGCCAACCAAAGAAAAGATAAACTTTGCGTTGGAAACTAATTTCTACCATTTGCAGGGCGTGTTCAAGCGCGTAAGTACGGTTCTTGATGTGGTCGGCCCAGTTAGGTAATTTATGCGGGTCGATGTGGCGAAGCCAGCGGCGACTTTGCCAATCGTAAATTTCGGGTTTTCCGATTCGAAGTTTATAATCGTAAATAGAAGGCCGTTCGTGAACATAGCCAGGATAGTACCACTGACGTTCGGTCGATTTGGCATATTCCATTTCGAGAAGCATGGTATAAATCCCCAAACTGTACGAAGAATAACCTGGGTCAAACAGCCCCAGCAGACTCATCAGGCTGTTGTGGCCTTGGTCAAAGTAGCTGATGGCAATCAGTCGGTCATCGTCATAAACGTCGATTTCGTAGGTTTCGAAGCGTGGTGTAAGTACCAAAAATTCTTCCAAAGAATTACTCAAAAAACTTCTGAATCGACGTTGGTGTTGGTGGAATAGCTCTTCTTTTTCGCGGGTAATGGTTGCCTTGCGAATTTCGTGCCGAAAAAGCTTTCCGTTCTTATTCAGTAGTTTTCTCATGCGCTTCGAATGCTCATGCTCCGCGAGGTTGATACGGATATTGATGGGGGAGCATATATCGTTATCGAAGCACGTTACCTTTGCTCTAAATAGCATATTTACAGTCCGAAACCAGCCTGATGCGAGGTAGCGGTCGAGGCGTTTGGGCGAGAGCTGATGGGGTAGGTAGTACTGAAGTATGGCGTCGTTCATGCACTAAAAATAAATGAAAAAAGGGGTAAAATGAAAAAGCGGTGAAAATTTTATTTTCACCGCTTTTCTAGTACAAAAATCACGCCGAAATTATCCCAATCGGTTGATACAATTTAGGTCTTCAAAAGCAACTGCAAGGCGGTCAACCATGCTTTCTTCGCCTTTACGAAGCCATACGCGTGGGTCATAATATTTTTTGTTGGGAGAGTCTGACCCTTCTGGGTTACCCAACTGTGACTGCAAGTATCCTTCTTTTGATTTGTAATATTTCAAGACACCTTCCCAAGTTGACCACTGCATATCGGTGTCAATGTTCATCTTGATAGCGCCGTATTGGATGGCCTCACGGATTTCTTCGCGGCTACTTCCCGAACCTCCGTGGAAGACGAAGTTTACTGGCAGTGGCCCTGTTCCGAATTTTTCTTGGATATAGTCTTGAGAATTTTTCAAGATAATTGGGGCCAATTTTACGTTACCTGGCTTATACACGCCGTGTACGTTTCCGAAGGCTGCCGCAATGGTAAATTTGTCCGAAATTTTGCTCAATTCTTCGTACGCATACGCTACTTCCGAAGGCTGAGTGTATAGTTTTGAGCTATCTACGTCGGTGTTATCCACGCCATCTTCTTCGCCACCCGTTACGCCTAGTTCGATTTCAAGCGTCATTCCAAGTTTTGACATACGCTCAAAATATCTTGAACAGATTTCGATGTTTTCTTCGATAGGCTCTTCTGACAAGTCAATCATGTGTGAGCTAAACAAAGGCTTACCATGTTGGTCAAAATATTTTTCGCCTGCATCCAACAAACCGTCAATCCAAGGGAGTAATTTTTTTGCGCAGTGGTCGGTGTGCAAAATTACTGGAACACCATACAACTCAGCCATTTGGTGAACGTGCATTGCACCTGAGACTGAGCCCGCAATGGCAGCTTGTTGGTTCGCGTTTGAAATGCTCTTTCCTGCGTAGAAAATCCCACCGCCGTTTGAGAATTGGACGATGACAGGCGAGTTTACTTTTTTCGCTGTTTCAAGAACTGCATTGATGGAGTTGGTACCTACTACGTTGACAGCAGGAAGGGCGTAGTCATTTTGGTTGGCATGACGAAAAAGTTCGCTCACACCATCTCCTGTTACGACGCCCGCTTTGAAGAGGCTTGAAGTTTCGCTCATAGGAAAAATAATCTTTTTTAAAGGAAATGTTTAATTTTTACGGTGGGTTTTCCGACTAACGAGTGTTAGCGATGCAAAATAGGGAATTTTTAACGAAAAACCCTGATGTAGGGCTTCATTTAAGAAACCCTACTCGTAGCGACAGGAAGAATTATTGATACCAATTACCGTTTCAATTCAGCATAATGCTTGAAAAACAACGGGATGGTTTCAATGCCTTTGTAAAAATTGAACAAACCGTAGCTTTCATTAGGCGAGTGAAGGGCGTCAATGTCAAGCCCGAAGCCCATCAAAATAGACTTTAAACCCAACTCTTGTTCAAACAACGCCACAATCGGAATACTTCCGCCGCCGCGCGTAGGCACGGGTTGTTTGCCGCCCCATGCTTCTTTCATCGCAAGTTCTGCGGCACGGTACTCGACCGAGTCAACGGGGGTAACGTACGGGAGGCCGCCGTGGTGAGGTTTGATGACCACTTTGACCGACGGTGGCGCAATCGACAAGAAATGTTGGGTAAACAACTCCAAAATTTCGTCGTTGTGTTGGTCGGGTACGAGGCGCATACTGATTTTAGCGTAAGCTTTAGAAGGTAACACCGTTTTGGCACCTTCTCCAATATATCCTCCCCAAATCCCATTCACATCAAGGGTAGGGCGGATGCCTGTACGCTCGATGGTGGTATATCCCGTTTCTCCTTCAATTTCGTTGATGGCCAAGTCACGCTTGTATTCGTCCAAATCAAACGGCGCTTCGTTGAGCGCGGTGCGTTGGTCGGCGCTTAGTTCTTGTACTTTGTCATAAAACCCAGGAATCGTAATGTGGTTGTTTTCGTCTTTCAACGACGCAATCATTTCGCAAAGTACATTAATAGGATTGGCTACAGCTCCACCATACACGCCCGAGTGGAGGTCGCGATTGGCGCCCGTTACTTCTACTTCGAGGTAAGTCAGCCCGCGCAACCCTACTTCAATGGAAGGCGTATCGTTGGCGATGATGCTGGTGTCTGAAATGAGGATGACGTCGGCTTTGAGTTTTTCTTTGTTTTCTCTCACAAACGTTCCGAGGTGGTCAGAGCCTACTTCTTCTTCCCCTTCAATCATGATTTTGACATTGCAAGTCAACGTGCCCGTTTCCACCATTGTTTCGAGGGCTTTGATGTGCATGTAAAACTGTCCTTTATCGTCGCAAGCACCACGGGCATAAATCCGCTCGTTTTTGATTACTGGTTCAAACGGTGGCGAGTCCCAAAGCTCGTATGGGTCGGCGGGCTGCACGTCGTAGTGCCCATAGATTAATACCGTGGGGAGCGAAGGGTCAATGATTTTTTCTCCATAAACCACTGGGTGGCCTGGCGTTTCGTGGATTTCGGCAAGGTCAGCCCCTGCTTTCAAAATGGCCTCTTTGACTGCTTCGGCGCAACGGCGTACGTCGTCTTTGAATTTAGGGTCTGCACTGACCGATGGAATGCGGAGCAAGTCGAGCAACTCGCTCAAAAATCTATCTTTGTTGGCTTCGATGTAGTTTGTCATCTTTTGGAATATAACGTTCTTGTTTGTTGGAATCCGTTTGCCCCAAAGTTAGTGCGGTAAACGGATTTTCTTGAGTTATTCTTGGTAAAAAATAAACAGCCAATTCTAAAATCAGATTTTAGAATTGGCTGTTTATTCGTGAAAATGCTCAAATGGTTGCGGTTTGTTGGCTCTTTGCCTCTTGCAAACTTGTCATTTGTAGCTTTGTATTTTACCCTTTAAATTGATTACTGGCATTCAAACGTATATTCATAGACGTTTTTAGAAAATTCTGTCCAGCGGACTTTTTCTCCTACCTTAGTGAGCAAAGTAGGGCAGCTCGAATAAAGCACTTTGTATTCGTCGTCGTAGTCTTTCTTTTTGAGTTTTTTGGCTACGTTGTCACCTACCTGTACGTAGTACGATTTGTCGTCGCCACCCGCCATGGTCATGCCTCCAAAACCAACGCGCATGGTTTCGGCTGCAAAAGGATCGTGAAATACCTTGATTTTACTGTTAAAACCTGGGTTAAGAAGTTGCATCAAAAGCATTTCTTGGTCTTTTTTGATGGCTACTTTGGCCTTTTCAAAATAGGCGTACCCTTTTTTAATGATTTCACTGTCGATGTAGGTTGCGTCCCATTTCTTTACTTTTGTCCCCACGTCCATGTTGGTCGAAAATTTAGAAAAACCACTGGGCATCAAGTACATCGACTTGATTTTGTCGGGCGTAAACTTCCATTTTTTGCCGTTGGCATCTTTAATTGTTACTTCTTCAATTAAACCTTTGCGGCGGTCTAGGTCTTCGAGCGTACCTTCGATTTTAGTGCCGTCTTCAAGGGTTAAGTAGGAAGTTTCTTTGCCCGAAAAACGATCATACGCAGGAATAAAATCCTGCGAATAAGCCGCAATTGAAGCTAGAACAGTGGTTCCGAGAGTAAGTAGATAGCGTCTGATAGTCATCGTATTATGGTTGAGTTGAAAGAAAAGTGGTTACTTTTTTAACCACTTGTTGCCATTAACGATGGGGCGTGGGTAATCATTGCCGAGCTGTACCCCAAAAGTTTGTTGCTCGGCAGGGCTGAGGTTCCAAACTTGGTGGATTTTGGTTGCGGGAACGTTGGCAAGTGCGGGAAGCCAAGTCTTGACGTACTCACCTTTCTCGTCGTAGCGCGTAGCTTGGGTGTGAATGTTGAAATAGCGATTTTCGCGCGGGTCGTTGCCCACACCTGCCACATAATTCCAGTTTCCCCAGTTGCTACATACGTCATAATCAATGAGTTGGCTTTCAAAATAAGCCGCTCCCCACGTCCAGTTAAGGTGTAAATCTTTGGCCAAAAAGCTAGCCACATTTTGCCGTCCACGGTTCGACATAAAGCCTGTCAATTGCAACTCACGCATGTTGGCATCCACAAAAGGCACGCCCGTTTGTCCGTTGAGCCATTTTTGGAAAAGCTCGTGGTTATTTTCCCATTTTTGCAAAATATTGTGCTGAATACCAGCGACTTTGAAGATGCGAGCGCCAAATTTTAGGGTGATAAAACGGAAATAATCCCGCCAAAGGAGTTCAAAAACCAGCCAGTAAGTCGATTCGTTGGCGCCGCGCTGTGCTTCGTAACGTTTTACCTCTTCGTAGATGTGACGTGGCGAAACGCAACCGTAGGTCAACCAAGCCGAAAATTTGGACGAATAGTCTTCGCCAAGCAAACCGTTGCGGGTCTCTTTATAGACTTTGAGGTGATCGGTATCCCAAAAATAATTCTGTAATCGACGCAAACCTTCCGTTTCACCTCCGTGAAAAGTAAGCACGCCACGGGCGTCAGAAACGGGGAGGCTCGAAAAGAGAATCAGTTCGTAGATTTCGGGAATCTTTCCAATTTCAATTCCTTCAGGAAGACGAACGGCCGCAGGTGCTGGAAACGTCGGGCGTATTTTCGACTGTTTTTCGACAGCTTTGCGAAACTCCGTAAACGTATCAGGAATACGCGAAACCCAAAACGGCAGGTCGCGGGGGTGATAGAGTGTAGATTGCCAAAATACCTCAAACTCAACGTTGTCAACCTTGAGTTTTTTGGAAAGTGCCGTTTCGATGTCGGCTTCCTCTTGGGCTGCTTCTTTGCTTGTATAAATCGCTTCGGCGGCATACTCACGGGCCAATTCGCTCAGAATAAGCTCTGGTTTTCCCGTACGAATGACCAAGTTACCGCCTTTTTTGCGGAGGTTATCTTGCAAGTTTTGGACAGATTCGAGCAGGAATTTTGCCCGAAATGTGCCCGTTTTGGGAAATCCTAGGCGGTCGAGTTGCTGAAACTGACGCGTATCAAAGACATACACAGGAATCACTTCTTCGGCGTCTTGGGTCGCTTTGAAAAACCCTTCGTTATCGTGTAAACGTAAATCGTTTCGGAACCAATAAATAATGCGTTTGGGCATAAGACAAATCGGATAATCGTTCTATTGTTCAAAACTACACTTTCGGCAGTAGGTTTTGAAAAAAGACGACATTTTTTTACCGTTTAATCAAAAGTACAACTACTACTTGCGTTTTTCTAAGAAAGCTTCTAGCTTGCGAATAATTACCCTGTTTTACCCTGCTTTTGAGAAAATAACTTGAAAATAAAGCCTAAAAAAGGCTTGAAAATTAAGTGTTTGTCTAAAAATCAGTACATTAAAACAGCTATATATGACTTTATTTAACTCATTTCCTAACCACTCCATTAATGCCTTTGTTTCATACCTACTGTTTTGAGGCGATAAAGTAAAACGACATTGTACATTGATATGAAAACAACCCTTTCTATTTTGCTATTAACATTTTTGTTGTCCTGTCAAAAAGAACCTGCTTTGACGCAAAGAGGATTGCAAGGACGCTGGCAGCTACAGCGAATTGAGTTCTTAGGGAGAAATGCGATGGAGAAGGACTCTGTCAAGTACTACAATGAGAGCTTCGTGGAGTTTAAAAATGGGCAAGCAAACCATCGTTCAGAGGTGACGTATCGCTTTGATAAACAGGCGTTGACAACGGCGTCTTACGTAATCAATAACCCCAATCAAGTTTTTTTTAACGAACCTTGCTGCGATGTAGCACTTTACCAACGGCTTCCCCTCTTTTTCAAAGGTGAGTACGATGTAGTATTTGACCGAGAAAATCGCCGAGTGGTGTTGAAAGGAGAGATGGAGTTAGCGCCTTTTACGCCTAGCCGTAGTCTGCGTAGCGTCAGTGTATATCTGCTAGAAGATTAGGAAAACGCTACGAGAACGAGTCCGAAACGGTTCTCGTAGCGCAATGGGTCTATGTAGTATTATAATACCTCTTTCAACGCTTCTTCGTTGGCCTCAATCAACTGTTGAACGTGCTGATCTTCAAGTGCGTACGAGAAAAATAAGCTCTCAAACTGCGAAGGGGCAAGGTAAATGCCGCGCTTCAACATGGCCTGAAAATACCGCCCAAACAACGCTAAATCGGAGGTTTTGGCCGAGTTAAAATCAGTCACGGGCTGGTCGGTCATAAACAACGTAAACATCGACCCAATTTGGTTGATGGTATAGTTCAGTCCGAGTTGTTGGAGCGATGCTTTGAAACCGTTTGTGATGGTTGTTCCCACCGCTTCAAGACGGGTATAGACTTCAGGATGGCTGTCGAGGTAACGCAACATGGCCAAACCTGCTGACATCGCAATCGGATTTCCTGAGAGCGTACCTGCTTGATACACAGGCCCTGCGGGGGATACGCAGTCCATGATTTCACGCTTACCGCCATAAGCACCTACGGGCATTCCGCCTCCGATGATTTTACCCATCGTGGTCATGTCAGGCACAATGCCAAAACGCTCTTGCGCGCCGCCTTTGGCCAAACGGAATCCTGTCATTACTTCGTCAAAAATCAAAACGATACCCTCTTTGGTACACAAGTCGCGGATGGCTTGGAGGTAGCCTTCGTTGGGCAGCACGCAACCCATGTTCCCAACCACAGGTTCTAAAATCAACGCCGCGACTTCGCCCTTGTTGGCTTCGACGAGGTTGGTAAGGGCGGCAAGGTCGTTGAAAGGAGCCGTAAGTGTGTCGTTGGCGACGCCTTTGGTGACGCCTGGGCTATCAGGGACGCCCATCGTGACGGCTCCACTCCCTGCGGCAATCAAAAAACTATCGCCGTGGCCGTGGTAACAGCCTTCAAACTTGATGATTTTGTCGCGGCCCGTGTAGCCCCTCGCCACGCGAATGGCCGACATCGTAGCTTCCGTGCCCGAGTTAACCATCCGTACTTTTTCGACCGAAGGCACCATGCTAATAATCAGCTCGGCCATTTCAACTTCTTTGCGGGTAGGTGCCCCGAACGAGAACGAGTTTTGAATGGCATCCGACACGGCTTTTTCAATCAGTTCATGGGCATGGCCCAAAATCATCGGCCCCCACGAGTTGATACATTCGAGGTATTGGTTGCCGTCTTCGTCGTAGAGGTACGGGCCTTTGGCCGACTTAATAAAAATAGGGGAGCCGCCTACGGCACGAAAGGCACGTACGGGCGAGTTGACCCCTCCTGGGATGTATTGTTTAGCTTTTTCGAAAAGTGCTTGACTTTGAGTGATTTGCATTTCTGTTTTGGCAAAAATAATTGAGTTAATATTTTTTTTCTCGCAGATGCACACAGATTTAATACCCGCAGATAAACGCAGAAGGAATCTGGGACAATCTGTGAAACACATCTGTGTCTTTCTGTGTGAACCTTATTTTCATTGGTTACTGAGCATTGACCCGCACCCACCTCGCATCGTCGATTTGGATAATGGGTACAACTTGGTTATCGTTGGAATGTTGGTAATTAAAACCCGACAATAAATAATCGTCGTCGTACGAACGTACGTCTAGCCCGTTGCGTAGTTGGTTTTGGTATTTGTGGAGCATTCGCCCAAAAAACAACACGAGGTCGTATCCCTGCAAAGCATAAATCGAAGGGACGGTATTGCGTTTTGAAAAATACAAATTCTGGAAATCACGGACTTGGGATTTGGCAATATCAATGAATTCGGTATCAATGATATAAATAGGTCGGTTGTTGAAGGCATTTGCCCCAACTCCGCCTACGTTGAAAGCCGTAGAGTTAGCAAGTAGTGGAACGTTGATTTGACGTTTTTCCATCAAAGCCAAAATTTTGTTTCCATCGTTTTCATTACTACTAAAAACGGCAATGTGCCCTGGTTTGTTTACGCTCGAAATGGTCGCAGTGCTGTCTAGTTTTTCGCGCGTACGACGAAAGTCCGATACCTGATAGCCCGAAGCGGTGGCTTTGGTGCGGTAAGCTGCGGCCAACGTGGAGTCGCGGCGAGAACTGCCGTAATAGATGGCTAATTTTTTGGAAGTAGCAGCGGGTAACGACCGCATATAATCAAAACTTTGAGACGCTTGACGTTCAAAAGAAGGTTGCAGCAAAAGTGTATTGGAAAAAGTCGCACTTAGGTCGGTCACGAGTGAAGTGGGGTGAACGTAAAAAATGCCATTGCTTTGGGCAAAATCAGCGGCAAGTTTGGCGGGTTCGCTATAAACGGGGCCAACGATGAGGTCGGTTTGGGCGAAATTGGTATTGTTGACCACATTCAGCATGTCTTCGGGGTCGCTACCTATGTCGTAGGTAAACATATTCACCAAAATACCTTCTTGTTGGAGCTTGGCTTTGGCGAGTTTCATTCCTTCGTACATGTCGTAGGCAAACTGATTGCTACGAACGCGCTGGTTGGGCGAAAACTCCTTTACTTTAAATGGTAGAATGACTGCAATGTTATAATATCCCTTTGACTGACTGTTGGTGTTTTTTTTCATCGGCGTCACGTCGTTGGCAGGCTTGGTGGGAGCAATACCAAATCGATTCGTAAGGTCATCAGACAGTTCTAAATCGGCTTTGTCGTTGGAGGTTCGTTGAATAACGTCAATCAACCGAAGGGCAACAATCTTGTCGGAAGGGTGTTGCTGATTGAGTTTTTTTAGCAACGCTAAATCTTGAACGGGGTTGATATACACGCGTTTGAGCGGCTCCACGTCCTTTTTGACCGACACATTGGTGATTTCAGATAAGTACTCCAAGGCTTTGTTGTACTGCTTGTCCCGAAACGACAAATCGGCGAGCAAATACGACGCTTCGTCCATTTTTTTCCATTCAGGAAAGCGTTCCCTCAGTTGGAGCAACATTTGTTGACTTTCGAGCGGGCGGTTGTTTTTGAGGGCCGCCAAGCTGTAATAGTATTGGGCAAAAGGAACCAGACCATGTTGGTATTTGCGGGCCGTCAACAGCAGTAAATCAGCCATGGCGAGGTTGTATTCGCCTGTTTTATAGAGTGCTACGGCACGTTTATAGTCGCGTTCGTAGTTGGCATCTTGGGCCAAACTTTTGAACGAGAGCGTTACCCCAGCCCACAGGGTAAGACACCATAGTAAGGTATTTATTTTCCTCATTACGAGTTGATTAGGGTTTGTACGTTGTATATGGTAGAATTTGGTTGGGTGTAAAAATACGGAAGAACCTCTAAAACAAAAAAGCCAACTCGCTATATGCGAATGGCTTTTCTCACACTTAACCTATGATGAAAAGCCCCAGGTTTTAGCTGGGACTCTAAACGTAACGTGAATATACGGCAAATTATTTTATCTGCCCAAAAATTTTTAAAAAAAATTATTATTTGGTCTTATTTCAATCCCAATTCTTCCCCGATAGAGGCTACTTTTTGTTTCAACGACGCATAGACGGCATCAAACTCTTCGTTGCTGTTGAGCGGTGCTACGACGCCTACATAAAACTTGATTTTAGGCTCTGTACCCGACGGGCGGCAGGTAAACTTCGTGCCGTCGGCGGTAAAGAATTGAAGTACGTTCGACGATTCGATACCCATACTTCCCGAAGGAATGTCAACCGTCGTGCCGTTCTCGGTACGTTTCAAAAACTTATAATCGTCGATACGAACCACGGGCGAGCCTGCCAACGACTGCGGAGGATTGGCGCGGAAGTCGGCCATCATTTGTTGGATTTCTTCGGCCCCAGCTTTTCCTTTTTTGGTCAATGAAATGAGCCCTTCGTAGTAGAAGCCAAATTGTTTATAGACTTCCATCAACATATCAAACAAGCTCAAGCCTTTGTCTTTGGCGTAGGCCGTCAACTCGGCAATCATTCCGCAACTAGCAATGGCATCTTTGTCGCGCACAGCATCTCCGATGAGGTAGCCGTAGCTTTCTTCGCCGCCACCGATAAACTGTTGCTGCCCTTCTAACTCTCTGATTACTTGGGCGATGTACTTAAAGCCCGTGAGCGTATTGTAGCAATAAACGTCATAACCCGCCGCCATTTTATCGATGAGGTCGGTGGTGACGATGGTTTTACACACAAACTCTTTACCCGTCAATTTGCCCGCTTCTTTCCACGCTTGGAGGAGGTAATAAATGAGCAAAGTAGCGGTTTGGTTACCGTTAAGGAGCTGAATTTCACCGTGGTGATTTTTAACGGCTATTCCCACGCGGTCAGCGTCGGGGTCGGTGCCCAGTACAAGGTCAGCGTCGATTTCTTTGGCTTTATTCACTGCCATCGACATTGCTTCTGACTCTTCAGGGTTGGGATACACCACTGTCGGGAATTGTCCATTTCCGTTAGGTTCGGCTTGCTCGGCAATGACGGTCACGTTTTCAAAGCCCATTTTTTGGAGCAACGGCGGTACCAACGTCACGCCCGTTCCGTGGATGGGCGTAAAGACAATTTTAAGGTCTTTTTGGCGTGCAATAGCGTCTTTAGAAATAGAAAGTGAGACGATTTGGTCGAGGTATTTTTCGTCCACTTCTTTGCCAATGAGGTGAATTTTAGAGCTATCACCTTCAAACTTAATGTCATCAATCGACTGGATTGCGTTTACTTCCGCAATCACATTGCGGTCGTGCGGGGCTACCACTTGCGAGCCATCGTCCCAGTATGCCTTATAGCCATTGTACTCTTTAGGATTGTGAGACGCCGTCACGACAACGCCGCTTTTGCAGCCCAAAAGACGGATGGCAAAGCTCAGTTCTGGCGTAGGGCGAAGGGCTTCAAAAAGATATACATCAATGCCGTTGGCCGAAAAAATATTGGCAGTTACGCGCGCAAACTCATCCGATTTGATGCGGCTGTCGTGGGCAATCGCCACACTAATGGCTTCTCCCGCAAAATTTTTGTTGAGGTAATTGGCCAAGCCTTGCGTAGCTGCCCCGATGGTGTATTGGTTCATCCGATTGGAACCCACGCCAATCAGACCGCGCAAACCTCCTGTCCCAAATTCTAGGTCTTTGTAAAACGAATCGGTAAGTTCGGTAATGTTTTCTTGGTCAAGGAGTTGTTGGATCGTTGCTTTTGTATCAGCATCGTAATTTCCGCTAAGCCATTGGTCTATTTTGGTTTGTACAGCAGCTTCGAGCATGGTAGGTTTATGTTTTTGGAGGTTTGAGAAATAATCAATGAATAAAATCTGACTGTTGACGGACAAATTTACTAACTCAGCCGAATCTTGCAAGTGAATCGAAAAGTTATGTCAAATTATTGAGGGGGAATGCGCGGTGAGTTGTCATGCAGAAAGTCCAAGGCTCATTAAACGTATATTAAATTGTTAGAACAGTGGGAGTCATTTTTTTTAGTTTTTCGTTATTTTAACAACACTATTTTCCACTTCAGAACCAGCGTTATACCATGAAACTACAGCCAATTGAAAAGCGCTCGGGGCTTACTCCCGAAGAATTTAGAGAACAGTACTTGTTGCCAAGCAAACCCGTAGTATTTAAAGATTTGGCCGCCGATTGGCCTGCCACTCAAAAGTGGACTTTTGAGTATTTGAAAAAACACTACGGACAGCTGAACGTGCCGCTCTTTGGAAACGATTTCCACGATGCGGGAAAAGGCTATATGGCTCCCAAAATCCACATGCCCTTTGGAGACTACTTGGAGTTGATTCAAGCGGGGCCGACGGAGCTACGGATGTTTTTGTTTAACATTTTTCAACATGCTCCCGACTTGGTCAAGGACGTGCAAATCCCGACCATCACCGATGGGTTTGTGAAAGAGTATCCGTTTATGTTTTTTGGTGGACAAGACGCTGTCGTCAATCTGCACTACGACATTGATTGTTCGTCGGTGTTTTTGACGCAGTTTCAGACCCGCAAACGTGTGGTGCTTTTTGCCCCCGACCAAAGCCCGTATTTGTACCAACATCCGTTTACGGTACAAAGCCACGTCAATGTGTTACGACCCGATTACGAACGTTATCCCGCTTTCCGAAAAGCAAAAGGATGGGATACCACCCTCGAACACGGCGAAACCATTTTTATTCCCTCTACTTTTTGGCATTTTATTCATTATGTGGACGGCGGTTTTTCGATTGCGCTGCGTTCCAACGATACGATGTTTACGCGCCTACGTGGTTTATGGAACATCACCCGTCATTTTGTGATTGACAAAGGCATGAACAAAGTGTTGGGGCCGACTTGGAAACACTGGAAAGAAGAAAAAGCAAACGAGCGGGCGTTGGCGCTTATATAACTAAAAAATAACCTCCCGAAAGATAAAACTTTCGGGAGGTTTCGTGGTCTGTTAACCGTGCAAACACTGAATACTATTCTATTTACAAAACGCCAATTTGCACCTCGGTTACATTGTTAGCTCCGTTTTCAAAGTCCATCATCACATAGAGTTCACGGTTGGCACCACTCAATTGCAAGCCTTGTGAATGGATGAAACCCATGGCTTTTCCATACACCTGAGGAAGCTCTTCCCAAGGGCCTTCGTGTACAAGCGATACGCACTTGAAAGGTAGAATGGTTTGAAAGGCAAAGCGACTAGAAGGCACTTCTTTGCCTTGAACGGGTAACACAATGTCGAGGGTAAAAACCGTGTCAGGCTTACCGTCTAAACCTACGTAATTCCAGTGGATAGGCCCCGTTGGAAGTAAATTTAGTGCCGCTGCTTCGCGGTATAAATCTTGGGCAACGTGCCCAACGAGTGTTCCTAACTGTGGAAGTGTCGTTTGGGTCGTAAAGACGAGGGCGGTGAACGGTTTGGTATATTTGTTATTCATGGCTGTTGAAAAAAAGTGGGGAAATAGCTGCTAAGTTATTTTTGTGGATAGTCGTAATTCACCATCCATTTGACGCCAAACTTATCGGTAAAAGCACCAAAGTAGGCATTCCAGAACGTGTCTTGAAGGGGCATTTCAATTTCTCCGCCTGCCGACAAGCCGTTGAAGAGGCGTTCGGCTTCCTCTTTGCTGTCAGTTCCGATAGAAAGAGAAATATGGTTGCCAATGTTGACCGTATGGCCAGCGCTTTCGAGGGAGTCGGTGCCCATGAGTACATAGCCTGGCGCAATTTCGTAGGTAATGTGCATGATTTTTTCTTGCTCATCGGCCGACATGTTTTCGCCGCCAGGGATGTCTTTAAAGCGTTGAAGCCCAGCGAACTCTCCGCCAAAAACTGATTTGTAAAAAAGGAAAACTTCTTCGGTGTTTCCCAAAAAGCTGAAGTAAGGATTAATTGTTGTCATGGCTTGTTGTAGGTTAAATAATGTGTTGTTTTATTTGACTCTACAAAGGTAAATAGCCGTGGTGACAACAGTATGTCAGTAGGGTTGCAGATAGTGTTCGGCCATTTCCGAAACGATGTCGCGCATGGTATCTTTGAGCTTTTGAGGGCCTTCGACGTTGATGTGTTTACCGTACGACAGCAGCCACCGACCAATGCCTTCGTAGTACTGGGTCATGAACGTCATACGGACGTATTTGCCCTGGGTTTCTTCCGAAATAAACCCCCAACTGTACTTTTGTTCTTGCATAAAAACGGCCGCACCACGGTGTACCCAAACGACCGTTTCTTCCAATTCTTCCTGCACTCGAAGGCGACCAAGGTAAGCTTGAAGGGTCAATAGGTTTTGCTTTTGGAAAAACTTCTCGGTGTTGACTAATTGCTGAATGCGGTCGGTACGAAAATCGCGGTAGTCTCCCCGAAGGCGGCAGTAGCCAATCAAGTGCCAATGTGAGTTGTAATAAACAAGGCCAATGGGTTCGATTTCGCGTTGCGTAGCTTGTGGCTGATAGTTGGATACGTAATCAATCAACAAAACGTGTTGGCGCACAATGGCCTGTTGAATTTGATTGAGCAAATGCTCCGAAAACGGCTGCTGACGGCGGCGATTCAGAACCGCGACTCGGCTATCGAGGTCTTCGAGGTGTTCTTTTTCCGAACGTTTAAGCACCGACTTGATTTTGTAAAGTGCCGATTCAAAACTTTCATTGAGCGAAGCATCGCCCATTTTGCTCACCAGCTTGGCCCCAAAAAGCAAGGCACTCGCTTCTTCGTTGGAGAACATAACGGGCGGTAAGTGATAATCTTCTAAAAAATAGCCAATGCCCGCTTCGGCACCAATGGGAACGCCTGCTTCTTCGAGGGCGCGTATGTCGCGATACACGGTACGGAGGCTAATTTCAAAACGGTCAGCGATTTCTTGGGCTTTCACTACGCGCTTAGATTGCAATTGGATCAAGATGGCTGTAAGGCGGTCGATGCGGTTCATTGTTTTAAAAAAATGCGCTATACTTGTACGGAGAGACAGCTTCCCGAAAGTTTTAGAACTTTCGGGAAGCTTATTTAGGGCTAAAAATACGAAAAAAAACGATGAAATTGCACCATTTTCTACCCATTTTTCTACTGATTTTGTCGGGTTGTAACCGTCCTGCCGAGAATGTTGACGAAGCCCAAGCCAGACTAACGGCGGTGTCTAAATGGCAAATTCAAGAAATCCTGATGGACGAAGCCCCTGTCTTTAAAGAAGGTAAGCACATTCCGCACATCAGCGGGGTGCAGTTTGACGAGTACATGGATTGGGTACGTTTTTTGCCCGATGGTACGTTTGAGGGGCATTTCAAAGGAGCGACCGAAAATAAACGTTTTCAGTGGGAAAAATACCAAAAACAAAATGTGATTGCTTTGCGTGATACCGTAGCTAAAACGGGAGGCTGGAACATTTATCCGCGCAACGTGTATGAAGATGCGTTTGAGATGGAAACGCGGAGTACGCTCTATGACCCTCCCCGCATGACAAAGTTAACGTTGAAGTTTAAGAAGTTATAAATGTGCAGGGGGGAATGTGCAGGAGGTTGCTTACAACCTCCATTTTCTGCGGTTTTCGTTTGGTTGTGAGCAACCAAACCCACGGCAATGTGCAGGAGGTTGCTCACAACCTCCCCGTTTCGCCGTTTAAGACCACTATACTTGTTAGAAGAGAGCCGCAATCTCTTTGAAAAACTTCACTTCGTCAAAATACTTCTCTTGGGGCGTACAGCCCAAACGCACGACGACGAGCTGTTTGGAAGGAACAATAAGCACAAACTGACCTTCAAAGCCATTCATGGTAAAACTGTCGGCGGGTAAGCCTGCTTGGCGCACGTACGTCCAGAATTGAGCAGCATAACGCCCTTCTGAATGAGGCGTTTCGCGCGAAGAGTAATTGACCCAACCTTCAGGAAGGAGGCGTTCGCCTTTCCAAAGACCATCTTGGGCGTAGAGTTGGCCAAATTTTGCCCAGTCACGGGCAGAAGCAAACAAGAAAGACGAACCCACATAGGTGCCCGAAGGGTCGGGTTCGAGGTGGGCGGTGCTCATTCCTAGCTTTTTGAACAACCGTTCGTGGGGGAAGTTAAGATACGCAGCGTGTGATTTGAATTGCCGACGAGCAATTTCCTGTAAAATGTTCGTCGTGCCGCTCGAATAGTACCATTTGGTCGCAGGAGGTACTTCTGAGGGGCTATGGATGGCATAGCGACCCGCCGCCGCTACCGAAAACAACATTTTGGTTGCGTCGCTGATGGTCGAATAGTTTTCTTCAAACTTTAGGCCGCTGCTCATGCGGAGGAGATGATCAAGCGTGATTTTTTTGCGGTCGTCGTTGTTCCATTCGGTGATGGGGGCAGGTTGATTGACGTTGAGTTTGCCGTCTTTGACCAAAAGCCCAATCATGGCATTGGTCACGCTTTTGGTCATCGACCAGCCCGTGAGAGCCGTCGTCGGGCTGATGCCTTTGGCGTAACGTTCGGCTACAACTTTTCCCTTGTGTAACACCACGACGGCGCGGGTCTGAATGGGATGTTGGGCATCGGGCTCTGAAAAAGCCCAGTCAAAGGTCTTGTTCAACGCAGTTTGTTGGGCAGCGGGCAAAACAGAATCGGCCATGAGGGCAGCATCGGTAGAGACCGTAACCGATGGCTGCTGGCGAAGTTCTTCAATCGTAAGTTCATTGACGAGCGTACACCCGAGCTTAGGGCGATAGACAGCTGTTTTGGTGATGATGCCCAAAATCGTAGCCGTTGCGGTCTGCTGAGTGGTGTCAACGGTGTTGGTGCCGTAAGGGATTGCGTACAAATCTTCGGCAACCACGGAGGCAAGCGGGCGTCCCGATACGTACACGCACGAACAAACGGCTTTGGCGTTGTAGGCCGCTCCAATTTGGGCGAAACGATAGGCGTACTGGGCCACGTAGCCCATTCCAATAACAATGAGACAAAGTAGGGTATAGATGATTTTCTTTTTGGTGGTCATGGTGAAGATTTGAATAGTACGGGTGTATCGGAGTCTGGAGTAAAGTTAGGTTTTCTAATTTTCAGCATTACAGGCATCGGAAAGTCAACTCCTGCCAAAATAGCTTCTCCTGGAGCTAAAATAGGCAAAAAACTGAGGGCATTTTTGGTTGCTTCCGAACAAGCATATTCAATGGTTTCTCTATCCCGCTGATTGATAAGGCGATGCACAATAAAAGTGCCAAATTGGCTCAAAACACCAACTGGAATATCACGTGGCATTTGAGTCGCCAAAACCAAAAATAACCCTTGCTTACGACACTCTTTTGCTATTTTTTCAAATGCATTTAGCTCAGTTTCAATGGAATATTCATCTTTTACTTTTTTATTTAAAAACTGATGTGCCTCATCCACAAAAAGCAAAAGTGGTTTTTCTTTAAAAGGTTTATCCTTTGAGAGCGCTTTTTCGTAAAGATGCCTACCTATGGCATTGACTAAAATAGATTTGAGGTCGTTGTCTGCGGTGACATTTTCAACAGAAAGAATTAAAATGTTTTGTTTTGTATCAAGTTGAAAATTAGATATTATACTTTTAATATCTTTTTCACATGAGTCAGGTTTTGAGATTCCAAAAGCAGATACAAAGAAAGAAGTTTTAAGAGTAATATTAATTCGAGAAATTAGTGAATTGCAATTTCCTAAATCTCGATCTGAACGCCCACCGAAATTAGTTTTATCACCTTCTGTTATACATTCGTAATAAATTTGGTAAGATAAGTTTTCTATATTAAAGTTACATAGAGGAGAATTTACTTCGCGGTGGTAGAGTTTTTCTATTTTTAAAAAATCATTACGGGCTTTACCAGTCTTTATAATAACATTTTCATTTTCACGCCAAACTTTAACTTCCTGTTTTATACTTTCATCTTTAGATATTCCTTTCAATAAACGTAATGATTTGCAAGCTTCTTGTAGTTTAGGTAATTGAACTTGCCCTGATGGTCTAAAAAGTGCATATAAGTCAGTTTCACGAAGCCCTGAATAGTGAAAACAAACCTCTTCTGTATCGCCACTATTAAATTTTAGATAAGTTGCATTTGGAAGTTTTGCCAAGGGTGCATATTCACCTGTTGCGTCTATGACAATGGCTTTTCCGTTGTTTTTACTAACTTCTTCTAATATCTTAGCAACCGTATAACTCTTACCGCCTCCCGTTGTACCAACGATGGCACAATGTCGGCTAAATAATGCTTGAGGTGAGATTTTTACCGAAGAGTTATTGTCATTGGGTAGTTGAGCAATTTCAAAAGAAGGCTCTGTCGGGTTCTTAGCATTGTCTTTCCCAAATTCTTGTAAGAATCGGTCTAAAATAGAAGTTTGACATACATAGGCTTTTGAACCCACAGGAGGCAATTGATTTAAGCCTTTCTGTGCTTTGAATGGTTCGTAATAATCAAATCCAAGTAAGATTTCAACCCGCGCTATTGGATGAAAATGTTCACTTTCAAAAGATGCTTGTGTCAATCCAAGTCGTTCTTTTTCAGGTAATACAATCTCAATAACTTGGGCGAGAAAACCATAGTTTTCTCCTTCAATAAGTAAATAACTTCCCACTAACCCCGCCTGTAGAGTTACACCATTGTAATAAAACTTAGTGAGTAAGTTGGAAGCAGGAAAATGAATTCTTGTGTAGGTCGGGGAAACATGGCTCACATACCCTACAAAATGGCTATCTTGAAATAGACTGACGTTTTCCATAATTCTATTGATTTAGCACTTGTTTAACAATTCTGGCAAAGTTTGCGCCTAAATCTTCTTGCTCAAAAGAGTTATTGTCAGGATATTCTTGAGCAAACTGTTGGAATGTTTCACCTATTAATAAAGTCCGATTATCTGCTTCGGTATATCTAAAAATTCTTTCCCAATTGTCTTTTTCAATAGAAATATAAGGGTCAACAACAACCAAATTTAGGCTACTGTTTTGTTTTAAAGATTCCTCAATAACTGAACTAATATGCTTATCAAGGAAGCTAAATCCTATCGTAATCAATAATGTGTTTTCTAAACGGAGTGCTCGTTGAAAACGCGACATCATCTCAAAGTAAGGCTGTTCGTATGATTGCTCATATTTATTATCACTCGGAAAAACAATAAGCCTATCAGCATCTATATCTATAACATCTTTTCTATTATCTGTTAAATCAAAGTCTTTCTGGACAATTTCCCCGTTGTGGCGATACCAATTTAATGAGCCATGTACTTTATATAAATGAAATAGTTTTGGTACGAAACTGTTTTCTTCTTTGATACGATTGCCTTCTCTGACAACTATATCATAATCAAACATCTGACCATCAAAATACCGAGGGCTAGCATAATTAAATCCATCAATAATAGTAAATCGGTCTTTATTTGCAGCCTGTTCCCAAAGGGAGTCATAATTAAGGGTAAACAACTTGACCCTACTATCTTTCATTTTTCTTTTAGTAATCTTACGAAGGAAATCTTTATGAGTCTCACTATTTCCAAGTTCAAGCGTACACTTCTTGATGAGAAATTTTTTGATTATTGTGATTTGCTCAGATAATTCTGGATGCATAACTTGGTTTCGGTTTGCAGCATCAAGCAATTTTTCTAAATCCCAAATAAGCTCTCCTTCAGAGTCTTTTATACTATAACCACTTTTATTGATGAAGTCTTTGAAATCGAGTAGCTCATTTTTATTTAATTCTTCCCATAGTTTTCCCATTGTTAAACCACCGCTACCATCATTACTATTACCAATGCCTACCGACGAGCCTGCTCCTGAGAGAATGACAAAATTGGAGAAGATATAATTTTTTAGGGCATTTTGGTAGTAACTTCTTGCTTGCTTTTTGCCGATACCTTCTAATGCTTCTTTTGATAAAATTTTAAGAGTTTTATCTTCATTAAACTCTTGATATTCTTGTCCATCAATGAAAAGCTTAAATTCATTTTCATTTGATTGAAGATGAATTTTTTTGCTTTTTGAGTAAAGGTAATAAGTATTTTTCATAACGATTTTAGATGATTTAATGCAAGGATTGCTTGTATTCGTAGTCTACAATTTTTTATTTAAGCAAAAATACAGAAAATTGTTGTTACTGCCATTGTAGTTTATTTTTCTTGTATTTAAGGTATTGTCTATAAGGATTTTAGGTTGTCTTGTGGGTATGTTAAATACTAGCAGTCTAAGTGTGGTAATATTGTACTAAACAACTACAGTGTTGTATATATTTAATAGATGGGGAATGAATAAAGATAATCATCTTCACAATCAACTATGTTAAATAACTTAATATATCCTAGTACATCAGTAGTAACAAATAAGCTATTTATATCTACTACATAGCTAGTAAGTAAGTCGATGTGAATCAAAAAGCTGCGGCTCGGTATTTACTAACCTTACCCAATGACAATTTCTGAGAGTAATCTTTCCTTTCTTAACTTTAGTCAAGGACTCGTGGCTCGGCGGTGGATTACTTTTGTGAAAAATTAATACTCATACAAAAGAATGAATACAGAGATGAAAACAGCCAGTCAAGCACGTCGGCAGATGGCATTGATTGCAGGTAGTTCGTTGATTTTGATGGCCTTATTGGCGGGAGTTGGCTACGGTTATGCGTTTGAAACCTTGTACGTAGAAGGAGATACGTTGGCGACTTTTCAACAATTTAACCAAACACCTTCGCTCGTATATTGGGTGGTAGCCACCTTCGTCGGGATTTTACTCTTGGATGTAGTGGTAGGTTGGGCGCTTTACGGCTTCTTTTACAGTACCAATTCACACCTGTCGATGCTGGCGGCGGTACTTCGCTGGGTCTATTCGCTCTCGCTCGGTGCGGCGCTACTTCCGCTGCTCCCTTTGTTAGATTCGGCCAAAATGCAAAAGGCAGCGGAGGTCATGGCGCATTTAGAAGATTTTTTGCGGGTGTGGTCGTTGGGGTTAATTTTGTTTGGAGTTCACTTGTTGGTGTTAGGGTATTTGATTTTAAAGTCGCCTAAAATCCCCAAATGGCTTGGTTCTATGGTCTGTTTTGCGGGAATTTGTTACGTGGGCATTCATGCTGCCCAACAGATTATAGCTGATTTTTCGGTTTATCGTAAACAAATCGAAGGAATTTTAAGCGCTCCCATGGCTTTGGGCGAACTTTCTTTGGCCATTTGGCTTTTGGTGAGAGGCGGGAAGGGGTAGGATAGGGCCTTATTGTGGTAAAAGAAAGGGGATAAGTAGATTATTGTATTAAAAACCCTATTTTTGTACTTTCACCTTTAATCACATCACCATTGACTTTCGACGATTTTGACTTTGAATATGAGCTTTTGGATGGACTAAATGCCATGGGGTTTGATGAACCCACCCCCATCCAAGCGCAAGCAATTCCCGTTATTCTTGACAATAAAGACCTCATTGCCTGTGCCCAAACGGGAACGGGTAAGACAGCCGCTTACTTGTTGCCAATTCTGAATAAAATTATCATTGCACCCGACGAAATTCGGCACCTCAATACCCTTGTTTTAGCACCTACCCGCGAGTTGGCCATTCAAATTGACCAACAAATCGAAGGCTTGGGCTATTTTACGGGCGTAAGTTCCATTGCCATTTACGGCGGTGGCGATGGCGCCGCATGGAGCCAACAACGCCGCGCTTTGGCCGACGGTGGCAATGTGATTATTGCTACACCAGGGCGTTTGATTGCGCTTTTACAAATGGGCGAAATCAACTTTAAGCACCTGCAACATTTGATTTTGGACGAAGCCGACCGTATGCTAGATATGGGCTTCTACGATGACATCATCAAGATAATCAGCTACTTACCTTCGCAGCGCCAAACACTTTTGTTTTCGGCAACCATGCCGCCCAAAATCAGAACGTTGGCCAAGACGATTTTGCAGAATCCCGAACAAATCAGCATTGCCGTTGCCAAACCTGCGGAGGGGATTCTTCAGCAGATTTATATGGCGTATGATGCCCAAAAAATACCGTTGCTAAAGCATATTTTGAAGGAGGGAAGCTACGAAAGCATTATCATTTTTGCTTCCACGAAGGAAAACGTAAAAAAACTCAATGAAGAGCTTCGGAAGACCAAAATCAAAGCCAAAGCATTTCACTCCGACCTTGAGCAAAAAGAACGTGAAGAAATTTTGCGGGAGTTTAAAAGTAGGGCGTTACCCATTCTGATTGGGACGGATATTCTTTCCCGAGGCATCGACGTCGAAGGAATTGATTTGGTCGTGAATTTTGACGCACCCCACGACCCTGAAGATTACATTCACCGCATTGGACGTACAGCCCGCGCGGCTACCACTGGCACCGCCGTGACGTTTATCAACGAAAAAGACCAAAAAAAATTAGCTGCTATTGAGCGACTTATTGGAAAGGAACTACCAAAGTTGGCATTGCCAGCAAGCCTCGGTGATGCTCCTGTGTATAAACCTGCGTCGCCCAACAAAAAACCTAAAAGCAACAAACGGCCTTTCCGCCGAGGGGGGCATTCTAAAGGACCTAAAAGTACCCCACAGGCATAAGAAATGAGGATTGTTTCAGGATAATGCCGCTGCTGGGCTTGTCCTGAAATAAAGCTTAAACAGCGTTCCTTGGTTGGGTTCACTGTTTACTTCAATACTTCCTTCGTTGGCTTCTACCAATTCTTTGACCAAGACGAGTCCCAGTCCCGTACCTTGTTCAAGGTCTGTTCCTAGTTTAGAAGACGAGGTGCTCAAGCGAAATAAGTTTGTCAAACGCTCCTTGGACATTCCGATGCCCGTGTCACTGATTTCAACCATTAATTTATCTTGCTGACGATTCGCTTTGATGGAGATGTTGCCTCCTGAGTGGGTAAACTTAATGGCGTTTTGAAGTAAATTTCTAACAATGACGGCCAAGTGGTTCTTGTCGGCGAGCAGGGTAGCATCGCCTGAAACAGCATTGATAATCTGAATGGATTTTTTGGTTGAGGCAGGTGATAATACCTGAATTTGGCTTTCGAGAAGTTCCAGCAAACGAATTTGCTCTTTGATTGGCTTAATGCCTCCCATTTGAGAAATCGACCATTGGAGCAGGTTATCGAGCATGGTGCGTACTTGGCTGACTCGCTGGCTGAGTTGTTGAGTAGTTTCGGTAAACTCTGTTTGGCTCAAAGCGCCCCAATTGGTGAGCATAAGGGTATTTTCCAATGCCCCCACGGGCGAGCGCAAGTCGTGCGAAAGAATGGCGAAAAGTTTATCTTTAGTCGTATTGAGGTGGGTAAGTTCGGCTTTTTGTTTTGCTAAATTTTGACGATTTCGATACACTATCCAACTAAATACTGACAATAGAACGGCAACCAAAATGGCTGTCCAGATCCATAATTGCTGTGTTTTTTGCTTTTGAGCCAAAAACTCCACTTCTTTTTGTTTTCGTTCTAGGTTGAACGCGGCTTCCAGTTTGTAGGTTTCTTTTTTGATATTTTCTGACGCGGTTCGACGTGTCAGGGTATCAGAAAGCACTTGAGCCGAATCGGCATAAATCACTGCTTGCTGGTAGTCGCCAAGCGCTTTGTAGGCTTTAAACATTAAATGGTAAGCATAGGCTACAATAAGTTGGATGTTGTGTTTGGGATTGTTTCGATAAATAACCACTTTACGACAAAGCAAAATGCAGTTTTTATAGTCTTTGAGGTTGAGCAACGTCGTGGCTAAAGCTTTGGTTTCCACTAAGTAACGGGTAAGGTCAGTTTGAGGATTGGTAACTGCACTGAGGGTGGCACGGCGAAAGTAGGAGACACTTTTGGTCGTATCTCGCTTATATTGTGAATAAAACTCGCCCATGTTACTAAAAAGCCTCAAACGATAGTTGGCAAGGTCTGCTGAACCAGTGACTAGATTTTCTGCCTTTTGGAAGTATTTTTCGGCTTCGGTAAGGTTTTTATTATTGGCATAGTGTACCGCAAGAGATTCCAACCCATTGTAAAGGGCAACCCCCGTTTTAGCGGTTTGAATGGCATTAAGAAATGCTTTTACGGCTTCTTCCTTGTTCTGCTGCTCATCTTGAATACGACCGATGCCGTAGTAAATATCGCTAAAGGCGGCACTATCTGAAATGGACTCTGCCAGCTGAAGTGCTTGAAAATAAACTGCCAGCCCTGTTTTAGGGTTTGCCTTATTCATTCGATACAAAGTACCCTGTTTAGTTAGAAGAAAAACTTCTGTTTTGGTATCCTTTGAACGACGCGCAATGGGCAATGCTAAATCCAAAATGATTTGTGCTGAATCAACATCAATTGGTCTGTAGTGAGCATACAGTTGCTTTAAAATCTCCAACCGCTGGCGATCGTTGGTCGCACGTTTGTAATCACCTTTCAAGGCAGTCACAGAAGGTGGTGTGGATTGGGCATGTAAAAGACAACCCGCCAATTGGAAAAGCGCAATAAAAAAACAAAGACGAACAGACATAGTTGGGTGGGGTTTGCCAGTAAAAAAGTATGCTTTTTAAAGAAGGGCTGCAGGGCTTGTCCTGAAATAAAGTTTAAACAGCGTTCCTTGGTTGGGCTCACTGTTTACTTCAATACTTCCTTCGTTGGCTTCTACCAACTCTTTCACCAAGATGAGTCCAAGTCCCGTGCCTTGTTCAAGGTCTGTTCCTACTTTAGAAGAAGTGCTACTCAGGCGAAATAGATTTGCCAAGCGTTCTTTGGACATCCCGATGCCCGTATCCCTGACTTCTACGAGCAGTTTATCTTGCTGTTGACGAGCTTTGACGGAAATGTTACCACCTCGGTGGGTAAACTTGATAGCGTTTTGAAGTAAATTTCTAAAAATGACGGCCAAATGGTTCTTGTCGGCGAGGAGGGTTGTGGTCTCGGAAATATCGTTAACAATCTGAATAGATTTTTTGGTAGCGGCGGGCGATAAAAGTTGAATTTGGCTATCGAGCAGGTCTAGCAAACGGATTTGTTCCTGCATGGGTTTGATGCCTCCCATTTGAGAAACTGACCACTGGAGCAGGTTGTCGAGCATGGTTCTTACTTGACTGACTTCTTGTCCGAGATTTTGGGTCATTTGAGAAAACTCTTCTTGGCTTAACGCGCCCCAATTGGTGAGCATGACGTTGTTTTCGAGTATGCCCACGGGAGAGCGTAAGTCGTGCGAGAGAATGGCAAAGAGTTTGTCTTTGGTGGTGTTGAGGTGGGTGAGTTCTTTTTTTTGTTTTTGCTCTCTTTTATAAAAAAGTAGTACCAATCCTGATAAAAGAACCAAAAAGATTGCGATGGTAAAACTCAAATTTCTATAAAACCGTTCTCTTTCAACCTCATTTTGTTTTACCAATAGATTACGTTCACCTTCTGCCCGAATGACTTTCCGACCAGATTCTAAATTAACCATGTTTTTATAGATTTTTGCATAAAGTTTAGAATACTCTCTTTGGCTTTCCAAACTCTTTTGGTATTGCCCAAGGCGTTCATAGGTATTTGAGAGGACTTCGTAGGCCAGCATTTTTCTTATGTCAACCTGTTTATTTACGCTTGGTTTTTTACAAACTTGACTAGCGATTTCGATTGCCAAATCGTATTGTTCAATCATGAAACAGACTTTTGCAACATCATGGGAAACAAACTCAACTTTATCTTTGTCTATTTTACCCAATAGGGCGATAATTTTCTGTTGGTTATGACGTGCTTCATCATCTTTGCTTGGTATTTTTTTTAACACTTCGTACAAATTTCCGTAAGCGATTACTTTATAACTAGCGGAAGCAGTTCGAGTCTCGACATAGTTGACAAATTCTCTGCAAAATTGTAGCGCTTCTTGTACCTGTTTTTTTTCCAAATACATGACTTTTAGCCATGGGTGAGGTTTAATAAAAGCAACTTTGAGTTTTTTCGCAAACTCTACCGATTTGAATAAATACGTATATGACGTTTCTTGGAAGTATTGGTGCTCGTATATTGAGGCCAATTCATAACAAATAATGGCGCAGGCTTCGTCATCTTTTTCTTTTTCGGCATACCGTAACGCCTGTGAGTACAGCTTGAAAGCTTTGGGCTCATCCAAGAGGGCATACATCTGGAAATGCGCTATTTCTATCAAAAAAGCAATGGTGCTTTTTCTATCCTGAATGCGTTGAGCGATGTTAAGCGCCTTGTTATAGAGATTTATTGCAGGAATCGGGTTTTCATAATAGTCATCAATACGATAAGGAGCGTTTCGCAGTACGTTGATTTTTTCGGTATCATTTTTTGCAGCATCAAACTGCTTGCTTAAACTGTCAATTTTAGAAGTGATATATTTTTTTGGTATATTACTTTGGGCTTGCGTTAGAAGGGATAAGCACATTGTAAGTGCAATGGCAACAAAAATGGAACGCATTTTGGTGGGTTTCAATGAGCTGTTTTAGAATTTATTTATTTCTGCTGATGAGTTTTCTTTCTAGGTGCTTGCGATTGATAAGGCTGCGGTATTGCTCCCCAATAGGGATTTTTTCGTTGTTTGTCAAAATAATATCGTCTTTGGTGATGGTCATAATCGCGGCCCGATGCACCAGATAAGAGCGATGCACCCGCAAAAATACGTCGCCTTTGAGTTGTTCTTCGATTTTAGAGATAGAAAGCAGCGGAGCATAGGTGCGAGTAGGGGTAACAATGTGCAAAAAATGCTCTTGTGCTTTCATGTAAAGTACTTCATGGTAGGCAATCTGTGCGTAGTTATGGCCGTCGCGCACAAAGAAATACGGGGGTATGGTAATGTCTTCGGGTTGGCTAAGTAGGCGTTTTCGGACTTTTTCGATACTTAACAAAAAACGCTCAAAATTCAGAGGTTTAAGTAAAAAGTCCACTGGCGACACCTCGTAGCAGTCAAAGGCATATTCTTGATGGGAAGTTACAAAAATAATGAGGGGGCCATTGGGGAGGCTCTTGGCTAAGCCTATACCCGAAATGTCGGGCATTTCGATGTCACAAATCAATAAATCAATCTCTTGTTCGGTCAACTTGGCGTAGGCTTCAAACGCCGATTCACAAACACCCACCAACTTCAAAACGGGATTCATTTCTACAAACTTACTCAAGGTCAAGCGCCAATTGGGGTTATCGTCTATAATGAGGGTATTAATTTTCATGTACTAAAAAGCATGTTTTATGAAGTAAAATGCCTGCTTGGTGAATTGCTGGTTTTTGGGCTATTTTCTCCGTGAGGTGGCCTTTACTTTTGGATATTCCAATGGTATGTTTAGTCTGTTACAAAGCTACGCATTATTCCTTTTTATTTCACTAATCTGCTGCTATGACACCTATCGTTTACCCTGCTCGCTCTTCCAAAAGTAAGCCTCTGTACCCTTTTCTGTTACGCAATTGTTTAGGGATATTATGTATTTTAGTGGGCAGTATTTCTATCGGTTACGCCCAAACGGCTTGCGTCGATACCATCATCATTCCCGTGGCCGATTATATTGGACCCAGTCATCCATCCTATCGGTTTTATCACGAAGACGGAACCCACTCAACTACCTTCTACTGGGGCGAACCCATCTATAGCTATGCACAGCCTTCTCTTATTCCTGTGCAATGCCGCGCTCCCTCTATTCAAAACGCGGCTTCAGCCATCAAGCCAGTGCTGCCTGCTGAAGCCGTCGAGCTTTGTGCGCCCATTATGAGCCCCAAATTTTACGTTGGCAGTAAGAATCAGGATGTTTATTTAGTGGCTTACAAAACTTGCCAAAGGGTAGGGCCAGTTCAATACGTATTTTCATATAATCAAAAGTTTACGATCAACAAGTTGGGGACTTATCCTATCACTTTCTCCAAAGGAGACGGTACAATAGTGAATTTAACCATTATTGCAATGATGTGCGTAAAGACCGACTGCGGTAACTTTGGCGGGACTTACACCCAAACGGGTCTCCGTAACGGTAAACCAGATTTGTTTGATGAAGATGGAAATGAATTTTACTTTGAGGGCTCGGAATGGCGTATCGCTAACGCAAATGGCACCGTATTCAGAGCGATTTCCAACGACGAATTGCCTCCCGTTACAGGTTGGGAGGTAGTAGCGGGCGCAGCATGCGTCGGGACTCTTATTTCGGTAAAAAATGGCCCTTGTCCTACCTCAGCGATTGATTATACCCTCCGTATTACGGTTGCCAACGCCTGTGAATTTAGCGGTGTCTATGAACAAGTGGGTTTGGAAAATGGCCGTCCCCGTTTAGTAGGCCCTAATACAGGGGTGTACAATCCTCCCCGCAATGCACCGTACATTCGTTTTGACTTAGCAGGGTTTTGGAAATTAGGATATTATAGCCTTGAAGTGCCTGGACAGCACAGCGCGGGGAATAATATCATTTGGACAGTCAACAGTACTAATTATGCCCCTCCTGTGTCGGGTTGGATGAATGAGAATAACGTAGTCTGTAATAAAACCCCTACTTTTAGCATAGAAAAAATTTTGATGCCTCTACTCAACCCTGTTCTTATGTGCGTTCAGTCAGCCTGTGGCACTAGCCAAGGCAAGTACACCCAAACCCGCACCTGGAACGAGCGGCCTGATTTGTATGATGAAGACCAAAATCGGTTGTTTTATTGGGGGAGTGGTAGTGTAACTCACCCCGAGGGCTGGTATATTCGAGATAAAAACGACGTATCACTTTTTTATAATTCATCAACGGACACAAACCCACCTACTTCAGGTTGGACACCTTTCACTGGCGATGGCACCAGTTGTAGTGCCACTGTGGTGGTTTCGGCGGGAGAATGTCCTAGTTGTCCAACTCCTACGACCTCAATTTCTTACGTAGGCTCCCCTTTTTGTTCGACAACGACAGAAGCAACAGCCGTCACCCATGTGGGAACTAATGGAGGAACATACAGTTCAACAACAGGTTTAACGCTTGATTCGCAGACGGGAAAAATCACTCCATCGAGCAGTACGGCAGGCGCTTATACGGTGACTTACACGGTCAACAATAACGGCTGTTTGGAAGTGGTGACGACCCAAGTGGTAATCGCTTCTCTTCCGAAAGTTTATTCATTGACAGGCGGCGGTGTATATTGCTCGGGGAGTTTGGGGGCTGTTGTTGGCCTTTCTGGTTCAGAAACAGGGGTAATTTATCAGCTCAAAAATGGGAATGAAAATGTGGGTACGCCTTTGATAGGCACGGGTTCAGTGCTGAGTTTTGGCTCGCAAACTACAGGCGTATATACCGTTGAGGCGATAAGACAGGCTGGCGGTTGTACTTCGTTAATGGCAGGTTCGATTATGGTTCAAATGTCCAGTAAACCCACGATTGTTCTGAACACATTACAACAGACGTTAGACGAAGGTAATTCTCAAACCTTCTGCGACATCGACGCCAATCCTGTTAACAGTTTACAGTTTAATGTTTCGGATTTGTGTGTGGTAGGTTCTCCCTTATGGCGGGTACAGGTAGGCAGTGGCGCGTGGAGCGATTGGACAACCAATTCACCAGTTTCCCAGTCATCCAATAACCAACCCCACCGCTACCAAGCGGCTTGTGATGCGATTTGCCCAAGTACTTATACGACGCCGATTGAATTGACGATTAATTATCGCGCTTCAGTGCCGCAAAACGTGTCGCTATTGGTGGACGGTGTGACAGTAGCGGCTGGTGAGACCAAGGAAGTGTGTAGTGTATCCAATACTGCGCTTACTTTTAATGTAAGTTGTGGTACTGGCGAAATGACACTTTACTCCGTTGACGGTGGCGAGTATTCCTCAGTGATGCCCACAAGTTTGGTGGATAACCAATTCCACAACTACCGCGTACGTTGTCGTAAATCAGACGGAACGCCATCGTGCGTAGAATCAGAATCGGGCGTCATGCGTCTGAAATTAGTGACCATTCCATCAGCGCCGACGGTCTCATTGTCAACAACTGCAGGTTGCGATGCAGCAGCAAGTTTCAGCGGACAATCATCTTGTGGTAATTTGAAAACGGTTTGGTACAATGCTGCTACGAACGTGGCCTTGCCAAGTTTACCTGCAACAGTTCCAACGGAAACGACGTCATATTACGCTCGTTGTCAGACGGAAAATGGTTGTGTGAGCGAGAAGAGTAACGTAGTGACTTTTACCCTCACATCAACGCAAGTAGCACCCGTGATTACGGCCTCGCAAGAGGTAGTATGTACAGGGACGACGGTTCGGGTATCGGCGAATTGCCCCGCAGGTAGTCAGACGTTCTGGAATACGGGCGTAACGACGCCGAGTTTTGAAGTGTCGTTTAACAATGTGACCAAACAAACTTATTGGGCGAAGTGTGTATTTGCAGGTGGTTGTCAAAGTGTAGAAAGTGCTCGAAAAGATGTGTATTGGGATGCTTTTGTGGTGACGTTGATAAATGTTGGTGAAAGCAAATCGTCGGTGAAGTCAAATGACCGTTCTGCGTGGAGTAGTCAGTTCATCACGCGTGACGGTGGGCCAGAATTGGGACAAAGTACGCAGCAAAACCCGACTATATATTTTGTAGAAAATGCCAACAAAGTAGCCCCCCGCTACTGGACAATCAACGCTGATGTATGTGGTTTGGGGAAGAATGGGTCGTTGACGTTCGACATGTTGGCGACGCCTGAAATGGGGGTAATACGTTCGTTTAACACGCATGAAAATAATGCACCCTACTTTATGTATGCCAACCGTGAAGGTTGGACGGAATTGTACGCACAAAACCATCCAGCCTACGGATTTTACCAAGACAACGGCGCAGGTGGAAACGTGTATGATGCAGGTTTGCCTAAGGGGTTATACAAGCTAGGCGTTCGTTATTGGGACATGAAAGGCTGGGGCAGTATTTATCCATCGACGCGGAAGTCACAGGGAAATGTGTTGGCCTACCAAGAATACTGGTTCAGAATCCAGTCGAAGGATGGAGTAGGGTTAGGCGCAGCAAGACAGTCTTCAGTTGGCAGTTTACAGTTTACAGTTAAGGGGCAGTTTGCGGAAGTTGTGCCCAACCCTGTTTCAAGTGTATTGCGTTTAAAAGTAGCAGATTCCAAAGACCAAAAGGTACAAGTGAGCCTGTTAGATGTATCAGGGCGAGCTATATTGCAACGCAATTTTGTGCCCGAGACCAACACCCACCAAGAGGAATTTGAGGTGCGTGAGCTGCCAACGGGGATGTATTTCTTGCAGGTAAAATCAGAACTTACGCAAAGCACCTTAAAAATTATCAAGCTTTAAACGGACTTATTTTAAAGCTAATTATTCACAAAAAGGCACCGAGCTACTTCGGTGTCTTTTTGTTTTATTGGCCTTGGTGGTTTGGGAAAGCTCTGTTTTGTTATTATACCTAAATATTTGGTGTACTAATTGGCTGGTTTGGTGTACGAAAAGAGCTTGTTCGTGGATTGGGTCTTTTTCTCCTTGGATACTGTTTGTTATTAGACATAAATTTGTTGGATATTTTTTGTGAATATGGTATATAAAATGTTCTCATTAATTGCTTTAATCAAATTTTCAACTATGGTCAAATTTTATTCACGTGTATTTTGGTATCTGATATTTTGTGCCTTATTTGGCATGGCTCAGGCCCAAAATACACCTGCCAACGGCAGGGCTAGTCTCACTTCCTCTTCTTTGGCAGAACAAACCGTAACTTTTACTGCTAATGGCAGTTTTACAGTACCTGACGGTATCACCTCCATTAATGTACTCGCAAAAGGTACTCGCGGTGGAAATAATGGTGGCGGTGGTGGTATTGTCTCGGCTACCTTGAGTGTAACTCCTGGAGAGGTACTATTGATAAAAGTAGCGGCTAAAGGTGGAAATGGTTTTTCCGCCTCAAATTTTGGCGGCGGAGCTACCGATATTCGTACAAGCGAGGATATTTCGACTCGTATTTTAGTGGCTGGTGGCGGAGGAGGGAAATCACAGCAGGGTGCTGGTGGTGCTGGTGGCGGTTTAACAGGCGGTGATGGTGGTACTCCCTCAAATACGAATGCTGGGGGTAAGGGAGGAACTCAGTCTGAGGGTGGTGCTGGCGGTATAGGAGCAGCAAACGGCAATGGAGCGGACGGTAGTTTAGGCCAAGGGGGGAATGCAAACTCCACCGCTGGTGGCGGTGGGGGTGCAGGTTATTACGGTGGCGGTGGTGGCGCTTATGGAACTGGCGCAAGTGGTGGCGCTGGTGGAGGGGGGAGTTCTTATACCGACCCTACGCGCTGCTCTAATGTGGAACATACACAGGGAGGTAACCTTGGGGCTGGCTCATTGGTCATTACGTATTCTGTTTCAAATTGTACGTTTACCCCTACCAATATTACAGTAACATCAGCAAAGTGTATTTCGGCGGGGAGTTATGTCCCAAATGGGCAAAAAAACGGAACATATTCATGGGTTAGTTCTCCAATTAATACCAAAGAAATTTATTGGAATAATACACTTCAGCAGTGGGAGATATCTTATTATGGGGGGCTAGTGGTAGCATTCAACAAAACAGGCTCAAAAACAAATCTACCTTGCGATAATTGGGAAACTATTGGCACGGATGATGAAAATTGTGGGACGATTGCGTTATCGGGTGGCTGTGGGTCGTTAGTTGCCCAAAATGTTACTCCAGCTGTGAGTATTGCCCCCAACCCAAGTGGTAGCATTTTCTCAGGTACCAACGTGGCATTTACTGCAACTCCTACTAATGGTGGAACAGCCCCGTCTTATCAGTGGAAAAAGAATGATACCAATGTGGGTACAAACAGTGCGACTTACTCGGACGCTGCTTTGGCAAACGGAGACAAAATTAAGGTGGTTATGACAAGTAACGACGGTTGTGCTTCTCCTACTGCTGCCACTAGCAATGAGCTGACAATGACGGTGAATACAGCTCCTGCGGCCCTGTGTATCACGACGGAGTGCCCTGGAGTAAGCGGAAACTTTACAAAAGGCAGTGATTATAATGGCCGCCCTACTTATAGCAGGGCTGAATACTCACTTTTTCAAGCAGACCAGAGTTGGTTTTTGGTTTCTGGAGAGGTAGGCAACCGTGATAATATTGTCTATGAGATTCATTCTACGGATCAGATTCCTCCAACTACTGGTTGGGGAAGTAATATTTGTGACGAAATTGAGCTGACAATTGACCTAGCTCCTTGTGCTTGTGTCAATCCAACCGCTTATACAGTGTCGGGCGGTGGAAGTTACTGCTCGGGCGCAACGAGTAATTTGACTGTTTCTTTGAGTAATTCAGAAACAGGCGTTAATTACCAATTGAAGAACGGTAGTACGAATGTAGGTACGCCAAAAGAAGGAACAGGTGCGGGTCTTACGTTTGAAAATATAACTAATGCAGGAACTTATACTGTAGAAGCTACAAGAGTAGCAGGCGGTTGTACACAAGCCATGACAGGTAGTGCAGTGGTAACGGTCATTAGTTTGCCAACCTCGTATAATGTGACAGGTGGGGGTCCCTACTGCGCAGGAGGAAGTGGTTCGGCGGTTGGATTAGCGAGCTCACAAACGGGAGTTAATTATCAACTCAAGAAAGATGGAGTGAATGTGGGTAGTGCGGTAGCAGGTTCTGGTAGCGCTTTAGCATTTGGTAATAAGACAGACGCGGGTACTTATACCGTAGAAGCGACGACGGCAACGGGAGGCTGTACCCTGGCTATGGCAGGCAACGCTGTGGTGAGTGTGGTAGCTTTGCCTACGGCATTTACCGTGACGGGTGGCGGTAGTTTGTGCTCGGGAGCAGCGGGGGTTTCTATTGGCTTGAGTAACTCAGAATCGGGCGTAAGTTATCAATTAAAGAAAGATGGTGTGAACGTTGGAAGTGTAGCTTCGGGAACGGGCAGTGCATTGTCTTTTGGAACATTTACCATGGCAGGAACATATACCGTAGAAGCATCAAAAGCAGGCGGAAGCCCAACGCCAGTTCGCATTGGGGTAGGAGCAGCTGCCCCTCCCACAACGACAACCTGTACACAAACCATGACAGGCAGTGCAGTGGTAACAGTCATCAGTTTGCCAACATCGTACAATGTGACAGGTGGGGGTCCCTACTGCGCAGGAGGAAATGGTTCGGCAGTTGGATTAGCGAACTCACAAACGGGGGTTAATTATCAACTCAAGAAAGATGGAGTGAATGTGGGTAGTGCGGTAGCAGGTTCTGGTAGCGCTTTAGCATTTGGTAATAAGACAGACGCGGGTACATATACCGTAGAAGCAACGACGGCAACGGGAGGCTGTACTCTTACAATGACAGGCAATGCTGTGGTGAGTGTTTTAGCTTTGCCAACGGTTTACAGTGTAACAGGTGGTGGTAGTTTTTGCCCAGGTGGAACGGGCGTGACCGTTGGACTAAGTGGTTCAGAGTCTGGGGTAAGTTATCAACTTAAGAAAGATGGCGTGAATGTGAGTAGTGCAGCATCAGGAACGGGCAGTGCGATTTCATTTGGTGAGCAATCGAATACGGGTACATACACTGTAGTTGCTACAAACAATACCACAAGTTGCTCTACTGCAATGACAGGCAGTGCATCGGTAACGATTTACGCTTTACCGACGGCGGTTGTGAGCGGGACTGTATCGGTTTGTAAGGGAGGTTCGGCAGCGATAGTGACCTTCACGGGGAGCAATGGAGTTGCTCCATATGCCTTTGGCTATCAAGTAAATGGCGGTGATGTACAGACGGTAACAACGGCAGTCGGAAGCACTACCGCAACCGTAAGTCAAACTACGAGTGTGCACGGAATATATACTTATACGTTAGTAAGTGTGAGTGATGCTAATTGTTCACAAACTCAGGGTGGCAGCGCGGTAGTGACGGTTCAGACGAAACCCACGATTGTTCTGAGCACGTTACAACAGACGTTAAATGAAGGTAATTCTCAAACCTTCTGCGACATCGACGCCAATCCTGTTAACAGTTTACAGTTTAATGTTTCGGGTTTGTGTGTGGTGGGTTCTCCCGTATGGCGGGTGCAAGTAGGTAGCGGTGTCTGGAGTGATTGGACAACCAATTCCCCAGTTTCCCAATTATCCAATAACCAACTCCACCGCTACCAAGCGGCTTGTGATGCGACTTGCCCAAGTACTTATACAAATCCGATTGAATTGACGATTAATTACCGCGCGTCGGTGCCTCAAAATGTATCATTGTTGGTGGACGGTGTGACAGTAGCGGCTGGTGAGACGAAAGAAGTGTGTAGTGTGTCCAATACCGCGCTTACCTTTAATGCAAGTTGTGGTGCTGGCGAAATGGTACTTTACTCAGTTGACGGCGGCGAGTATTCCTCAGTGATGCCCACAAGTTTGGTGGATAACCAATTCCACAATTACCGTGTACGTTGCCGCAAATCAGACGGCACACCATCGTGTGTGGAATCTGAATCGGGCGTTATGCGATTGAAATTAGTGACCATTCCATCTGCGCCGACGGTATCATTGACAACAACCTCAGGTTGTGATGCGGCAGCAAGTTTCAGCGGACAATCATCCTGCGGTAATTTGAAAACGGTTTGGTACAATGCTGCTACGAACGTGGCCTTGCCCAATTTGCCATCGACAGTTCCATCGGAAACGACCTCATACTACGCCCGTTGTCAGACGGAAAATGGTTGTGTGAGCGAAAAGAGTAGTGTGGTGACGTTTACAAAGGGCTCGCTGACCGAAGCACCAGTGGTGAATGTGAGTTCGGATATAGTGTGTACGGGTGTGGACGTGACAGTGTCAACCAACTGCCCCGCAGGATTTAGTCCATTGTGGAATACGGGAGTGACTGAGCCGAGTTTTGTGGTATCATTTGCCAACGTGACAAAACAAAGCTATTCAGTACGCTGTGTATCTGCAAACGGCTGCCAAAGTAGTGTGAGTCCTACAAAAGAAGTAATGTGGAAGGCGTTTGTGGTGACCGTAATTAATATTGGCCAGTCAAAGTCGGCAGTCAAAGCCAACGACCGTGCGGCTTGGTCGAGTCAGTTTGTAACCCGTGATGGTGGCCCTGAGTTAGATCAAAGTACCCAAGATAGCCCTACATTGTATTATTCGGAGAACTTGAACAAGACAGCCCCTCGTTACTGGACAATCCATGTGGATGCTTGTGGATTAGGGGAGAGTGGCTCGTTGACGTATGATTTGTTGGCAGTTCCCGAAACAGGGGTTGTACGTTCTTACAACACGCACGAAAACAGTGCTCCTTATTTTATGTTTGCCAACCGCTCGGGTTATACCGAGTTGTACGCTCAAAACCACCCATTGTATGGTTTCTTTGAATCGAATGGTGCAGGTGGTAACGTGTATGATGAAGGTTTCCCCAAAGGTTTGTACAAATTGGGTATTCGTTATTGGGACATGAAAGGTTGGGGCAGTATTTATCCATCGACGCGTAAACCGCAAGGCAATGTGTTGGCTTATCAAGAATATTGGTTCCGCATCCAGTCGAAAGATGGAATAGGCGTAGGCGCAGCGCGAACAGCGGAGATTGGGGAAGAAGGGATAAAGGGCGAAGGGCAAAATGCAAGTACATTTGCAACAGTTGTGCCGAATCCCGTTTCTAAAGTTTTGCGCCTAAAAATCCAAGCTAACAAGGGTCAAGCAGTGGAAACTACCTTAACGGATGCTTCAGGTCGTCGGGTTTTGAGTCGTCAATTTACACCTGAGACTAACACCCACCAAGAAGAGTTTGGAGTGAGTGAGCTACCAACGGGAATGTATTTCTTGAAGGTAAATGCTGGAGACAAACAGGCCACGCTGAAAGTTGTGAAAGTAGATTAATAACAGAGTGAAATGTTTGAATGAACAGGGGTGGTTTGATAAAACGCCCCTGTTTTTTTTGTTTATATAAAGGAGAGAATTGGAAAGATTCATGCTTTGAAAAAAAGAAAACGTTGTTTTACCTCACCAATTTCTATTTTTATGCGACAGTTTGTATTTAATTTGACAATGATATGTCTGATAAGTGTGGGAGCTTGCGTGAGTAGCTTCGCTCAAAAATCGACAAAAAAGACGGCTAACAAAAAGATGAACACAATCACAAAAACAACTTTTGGGCAATTGCCCGATGGCCAAACGGCCGACTTATTTACCTTGCAGAGCGCAGCTGGGGTAGAGGTACGTATCTCTAATTATGGTGGAATTATTTCTCATTTGTTAGTGCCCGACAAAAATGGCATGAAGGAAGATGTGGTGCTAGGATATGACCATTTGGATGGCTACTTGAAAGCTTCGCCTTATTTTGGCGCCCTAATCGGTCGCTACGGAAATCGCATTGCTGATGCCAAGTTTACTTTGGAAGGAAAAGAATATCCATTGGCTGTCAATAGCGGCGTCAATAGCATTCACGGTGGAAAAAAAGGTTTTGATAAAAAAATTTGGAAAGCGGAAGTGATAGAAGCGGAAAATGCCCTGAAACTGTCGTACGTGAGTCCCGACGGGGAAGAAGGTTTTCCTGGGACGCTTTCTACGGAAGTGACGTACCGTTTGACCGACGACAATGCCCTAGAAATTGAATACCGCAGCACGACCGACAAAACGACCATCGTCAACCTGACAAATCACACTTATTTTAACTTTACTGGGGCAAAAACAGACGTACTCGACCACATCGTGACAATCAATGCCGACTATTTGGTGCCAGTTAACAAAAACTTGATTCCGACGGGTGAACTTCGGGCGGTAAAAGGTACGCCGTTTGATTTTCTTCAACCACACGTAGTAGGGGAGCGAATCAACGACCCCGAGGATGACCAAATCAAAGTCGCTGGGGGATATGACCATTGTTGGGTAGTCAATGGAGAACCAAAGACCTTACGCCCAACCGCAACAGCCTACGAACCTACGTCGGGGCGTTTTATGGAAGTGTTTACAACTGAGCCAGGGATTCAGTTTTACACAGGTAATTTTTTGAGCAATAATATCACAGGTAAAAATAACATTACCTATCGGAAGCGTATTGGTTTTTGTTTTGAAACCCAACATTATCCTGATTCTCCCAATCAGCCCCAATTCCCAAGCGTTGTTTTACGCCCAGGCGAAGAATATTATACCAAAACAATATATAAATTTTCGGTAAAGTAGTTTACAGAGAGACATACAGTAAAAAATTTGGCCATTTCGGATTATTACAGTAGTTTAGCGATTGTCATTCACCAACCCCCACCTTAATAGTATGGCAATGTTAAGCCGCGTTGCAGATTCCATTTACTGGATGAATCGCTATATAGAGCGAGCTGAAAACTATGCTCGTTTCATCGGAGTAAATTTCAATTTGGCATTTGACTTGCCTCCCAGTGTCAGCGAACAATGGGAGCCACTGCTGATTGCTACTGCCGATAACTACTTGTTTTACCAACATTACGATGAGCCCACGCGCGAAAACGTGATTAATTTCATGACGTTCGACAAGCGGAATCCGAACTCGATTTATACCTGTATTTCGGCCGCACGGGAAAATGGGCGGACGATTCGGGAAAGTATTTCGAAGGAAATGTGGGAAAACCTGAACCAGCTTTATTTGTGGCTGCGTAGTGTGCAACCCAAAGAAGAGTGGGATTTAAACCACATGCAGGATTTCTATTCGGAAGTACGGAACGGAACACAGCTGTTTTACGGCATCGTGGATGCGACCATCACGCGCAATGAAGCATGGCATTTTGGGCGTTTGGGGCGTTTTATGGAACGTGCCGATAAAACGTCGCGTTTCTTGGATGTATCGTATTTTACCCTCATGCCCGACTCGGACGTGACAGGAAGTACACTCGAACTGGTGCTTTGGACGGCAGTGTTGAAGTCGGTAAGTGCCTATAATATGTACCGTCAACAAAATCAGGTGCTTACGCCAAAGCACATCGCTGAGTTTTTGATTCTTGATAAACTCTTCCCCCGTGCAATGGCCCACTGTATTCGTCAGGCTGAGTTATCGTTGTACGAAATTTCGGGCACACCTACCTCCAACCGTTTTAGTAACCAAGCGGAGAAAAAAATGGGTAAACTTCGCTCCGAAATCGAATATACCGACATTGAAGATATTTTTGAAACAGGTTTGCACCAATACCTCGACCAATTCCAAATTCGCGGAAATGAGGTAAGTAAAGCAATTTTTGAAACGTATTTCGACATCAAACCTGTCGAAGCGTTTCAGTACCAATCTCAATCCTAAGTTTTTACAATGACCTATTGTCTTGGCATTAAAGTCGCCTCTGGGCTGGTAGCCATCGCCGATACCCGCCTCACGTCGGGTACTGAAGTGAGTACCAACAAAAAAATTTCGGTCCATCAGCTCGAAAATCATTCGTTGTTTATCATGACATCGGGGCTACGCTCGGTGCGTGACAAAGCCGTGACGTATTTTCGAGAAGTGTTGGAAGAAGAAGATGGGAGTTTTAACAAACTGTATAAGGCCGTCAATGCCTTTGGCCAACAAGTAAGGCGAGTGGCACGAGAAGACAAAGAAGCGCTGGATGCCGCTGGACTTCGTTTCAATTTGCACGCCATTGTAGGAGGGCAATTGGAAGACGACGACGAACACAAACTCTACCTGTTGTATCCTGAAGGTAACTGGGTAGAGGTGGGAGAAACGTCACCGTTTTTTGTTATTGGTAATTCTAATTACGGAAAACCGCTGTTGTTCAGGAGTTTAAAGTATGATTCCTCTTTGATGGATGCACTGAAAGTCGGTTTTTTGTCTTTTGATTCAACGCGGGTGAGTGCCAACGACGTTGATTATCCTATTGATGTGGTTATGTATGAAGAAGGAAGTTTCCATCTGACCGAACACCGCTTTCAAAAAGATGATTTAGCGCATTTGTCGCTGCAATGGAGTATGCTGCTCCAAAATTCTGTCCAGCGTTTGCCAAACGATTGGATGGACCCGATACTTGAGAAAGTTCGAGATAAAGTATAAAAAGGTGGAGTAAATCTCCACCTTTTTTTTTATTTATATATATGCCTTTTCAACTCAGGGTACATTGTTATGAATATACACGTTTTGCATAAACTCTCCTATTCGTATTCCGAAGCCGTTAGCCTCGACGCTCATACCATTTATCTGCAACCGAAAGCCTCTCCACATCAGCGCCTATTGGGGTATTCGATGGTGATAGAACCCACGCCCAGTATGCTGGTACAAAATGTTGACGCTGAGGGAAATCACCAACAAATCGCCTATTTTCGAGAAATGACCGACCGATTGTCGATTTCGGTGGAAATGACCTTGGTTTCCAATGCCTTTAATCCCTTCGGATTTGTTTTATTTCCGTTTGAAACCGAGCGTTTGCCGTTTCATTATTCTGCTTCCCTAAAAAAATATTTGCAACCGTATCTCGTACGAGAAGGAGTAACTACGTATGTCGAACAGTATGCCCGTCATACGGCTGCTTCAGTGCGGTGGATGACCGTTCCTTTTTTGACCACGCTTTGTCGAACCATCGCCCAAGACTATGTTTATGAACGCCGCGAAGTAGGTGCGCCTATGTTGCCCGAACACACCTTGATTGGCCGAAAAGGCTCTTGTCGGGATTTTGCTCAGTTGTTTGTGGCCTGCTGCCGAAGTATCGGTTTGGCGGCGCGTTTTGTAAGTGGGTATCTGTATGGTAATGTATTGCAAGAGAATGATTTACATGCTTGGGCTGAGGTGTATTTGCCTGGGGCAGGATGGCGTGGTTTCGACCCTACTGAAGGACAAGCCGTTGGGAACAATCACGTGTATTTGGCAGCGTCGGGAGAGCCCCAGTCTATCGCTCCATTATCGGGTACATTTCGCGGGCGCGCTCGCTCATTATTGACCACCGAAGTAGTCGTAGGAATTGGATAGATTTTATGTCTTTTAGCGGTACTTTTTAAACACGACATAACCCGTGTTTTTGATGATTTTATGTACTGTATTGAAAGTTTCGTATTCCAAGTCTTCTTTGAATTTATACCTGCATTTTGTCTTGTTATTAGGCATATTTATTTTCTTTTGATCTTCTTTTTTGTTTAATTTAAAGTCTGATTGTCAGATTATTAGCTAATAATATTTCTTCTTTTTTGAAAGCTATTTGTTCGCATATATGATGCTTTAGAGATATTTCTGTGTCCCAAAAAGAAAAATTGCGTATCCCGAAAGGATTGGCACACTAATTGTTTCTGTTTAGCTGCAAACTCAAGCAGTCCGCATCCTAAATCCAATTTTGGTTATGAAAATAGCTTTTACTTCCAGTCGCTTCGTGGTGCCTCTCCTTTTTGCTTTGGGCTTAACATTATCCTGTTTACAAGGGTATGCTCAGGTGAGAGGTACTGTATTTAGAGATTTTAACGGAAATGGCACGCGCGACACCAACGAGCCGTTGATTCCAGGGGTTGTTGTCAATGTGTACAATACCAGTTCAGGTTCGGGGGTGCTCTGTGGCACAGCTACCACCTCAGGCAATACCGCCCCCAACTATAGCGTGGCGGGTTGTAGTACAGGCGATGTCCGCGTGGAGTTTGTGCTTCCAACGTCAGGCTTATGTGCCAATGACTCTGTTGACATATCGGCGTTGGGAGGGGCTGCCTACGGAAGCTCGGTGCAGTTTGCGAAAGGCAACAGCACCAATATTAATTTTGGACTTCATAATCCCAATGACTTTAACCGTGGTGCAGCCAATACCATGGTCTATGTTCCATGTTATGTACACGGTGACCCTACCGTAGCAGGTGGAACGGCGGGAGCAGAGCCATGGTTTGTTGGCTATCCTTATAATAACTCAGGAACGACTGCACCTACGCGCAAAATGAATGGGTATAAAATGGGGCCTACTTGGGGAGTGGCTTACAGTAAAACCGCCAAGAAAATGTTTACATCGGCGCTTGTGAAACGCCATGTGGGCATTGGACCGATGAACACAGGAGGGATTTACATGTTAGAGGATAGTTCGACCAATACCTTTAAAGTAACCCAATTTTATGATTTAGATAACAACGGTTTTCGTACCCGGGCGGCGGCATCTGCGGTTGCCTACGGAAGTGGGTCGAGTTATTCGCTTACTACCCAGACGGTAGGGGGGACTGCCAATACAGGTGTTTTGGTAAGTTATTTGGGAAGTACCGACCCTGTTTCAGGTGCTCCCGAAGGAATGGGGGTGCTTGGCACAAACAGCCAGCGTGGTTTAACAGGTTCGCCTACTACCCCAACGTATGACCCCGCTACTTTTGACCAAATAGGAAAGGTTGGCTTAGGAGATATTGAAATCAGTGATGATGATCAGTATTTGTTTGTGGTCAATGTGTTTTCTCGAAAAATTGTGCGCTTAAAACTCAATAGCATCACCAACCCAACAGGAGTAAGCGAAGCGACAGAATACGACTTGCCGAATTTTACGGCACCAAACGGCGTATTACGGCCTTGGGGTTTGAAGTTTTTTCGAGGAAAATTGTACGTCGGTGCTGTAACAACGGGAGAAAATGGAGGAAGCCGTACAACCGATTTACGGGCAGTGGTGTTTGAAGTAAATAACCCTACGGGGGCGTTTACGTTTAATTCGACCCCTATTCTCAATTATTTGTTGGATTTTAACAAAGGAACAGCCAGTAGCCTTGCTGGAGATAATAAGTGGTTCACTTGGACAAACGATGTACGTAATGTTTTTGTAAATGGTACCAACAGCGCCTATCCTCAACCCATTTTATCCGACATTGAGTTCTCTGACCGTGGAGATATAATTTTGGATTTTATGGATCGCTCTGGAAACCAATTCGGAGCGAGAAATTATCATTATTTATCTACCAATACGACACTCATTTATCATGCGATTGGGGGAGATATTCAGATAGCAGGCTTAAATTGTACAACGGGAGAATATACGCTGGAGAGTAATGGCCGTTTTAACTCAATCAATGGGGAACAATATACGGGTGGCCTAGCCAATGCCCAAGGACCAGGTAATGGCGAGTTTTTTAATGCTGACGTATATGGTATTCATGCCGAAACGTCGATGGGCGCGGCCGCTGTTTTGAAAGGAGATGGCAAATTAATGCTGACCCTGATGGATCCTATCAATTATGTTTCGGGGGGGACGGGTAAATTTTCAACGACGAATGCTGCTGCTACCAACCTGTATCAGTTGTATTATGAGCCAGTGACTGGCACCACCAATACGGCTTTAGGAAAAGCCATTGGGCTCGGAGACCTAGAGCTTTCGGGCGAATTAGCTCCCATCGAAATCGGAAACCGCGTGTGGCAAGATACCGACGCGGATGGTTTTCAGGATGCGGGAGAATTGGGGCTGGCCAACGTAAAAGTAATTTTATGCGATGCTGGCGGGGTCAAAATAGACTCAGTACTTACCGACGCCAATGGTAACTATTACTTCTCGTCGGCAACGGGTACCAATACCAGCTCGGCTAAATATGGCATAGACTTACAGCCCAATACCAATTATATATTAAAATTCCCAACGGCGGTAGGGACTAATTCAATCACGACGCTCAACGCAGGAAGCAACGATTTGATTGACTCCGACGCGGGTACTAATGGTCAAATTGCTTTTACTACGGGTAATGTAGGCGCTACCGACCACAGCTTTGATGTCGGCTATCGTTCGTGTTTGCCAGCAGTAACAAACATTGCCCAAGTAACGGCAACTTGTTCAGGAGTCGTTGTCAATAATAACGCTTCAGTAACAATAACCGCTACGGGTGATAAATACGCTGTTGGAACTTCGACATCCTACGCCACCGCTACGGCTTTCACTGGTTCATTTACTGCCAATAATCTCACCGCTGGTTCGCTGCTTACCTTCCGTATTTTCAACGGGGCTGATGCGTGCTACCGCGATACCACCATTTTGGTGAATCAAAAACTTTGTCCTGCTCCGCCTTGTAGCAATACCATTGGCGGAACCGTTTTCAATGATTTTAACAACAACGGCGTATTCAATACCACCGATTCATTGGGCTTTGCGGGTATCAAAGTGTATGCCTTCAACTGCGCAGGCGTGAAAATTGACTCTGCCGTGACCGACTACCGTGGGCGTTATACCATGACCAACGTAACGGCTTCCAACGACACGGTGCGCATTGAGTTTGTTCGTTCTACTTTCCCTTCGTGGGTTAAACCGACTTACAATGGAACTGACGGGCGTACAGACGTACAGTTTGTGATTGCTCCTAACTGTTCGGTGGACTTAGGCTTGACGGCTGATTATTGCCAAACCAACCCATTTGTGATGGTGCCTTGCCATGTCAATGGGGCTACTACCGCCACGGGCGATGCTTTGATACGTTTCTCGTACGATGTAACAAGTGCAGGGGCAAATGCCAATAAGAAACAACTCTCAAATACCAATCAGATTGGGACAACCTGGGGGATTGCGTACCAAAAATCCACTAGTCGTCTCTTTGCAGCTGCTTTCCTCAAGCGCCACTCGGCCATGGGGCCTAACGGCGGTGGGGCTATTTACCAAATTAATCCTGATGCGGCGGGTCTCAACGGTACGTTGTTCTTTGACATGAACACGGTCGAAAGCACAGGCACTATAGCAGATAATGCTACTCGGGGAGTAAATACCGCCGCTGGTTCTCCCAATACGGATGCCACGACTTTTGCCCAAATTGGTAAAGTGAGCTTGGGCGACATTGACATTACCGAAGATGAAGAATTTCTTTATACCATTAATTTAGCCACCAAAAAACTCTACCGCGTACCTACAACAAACCCAACGGCGGGTAACGTAACGAGTTGGGCGATTCCAACTCCTGGTTGCGTAGGAGGTGAGTGGCGTCCTTGGGCTACCAAAACTTACCGTGGAAAAGTCTATGTGGGTGGGGTATGTGATGCTGCTACTTCGCAGCTACGCAGTGACCTCAAAGCCGTGGTTTATGAGTTTACGCCTGTTACGGGCACATTCAGCCAGGTACTTAACTTTAAATTGGACTTTGACCGTGGGGCGGCTACCTCGTACACGGCCACCACAGGTAGTGACTTAGATAAACAATCACACTGGAACCCTTGGACAGATGACTTTACAGTAGCTGTTCAGACAGGCTTGCACGACCTTTACCCGCAACCTGTGTTGTCAGACATTGAATTTGACGTGGACGGTTCTATGATTTTAGGATTCTTAGATCGTTGGGGACACCAAACGGGCGAAGCCAACAATTTCCCCAACGGTGTTTTGGCCGAACAAGGCGTAACGGGTGGTGACGTGATGCGGGCGTATAATAACAACGGCATTTACGAAATCGAGAATAACGGTAAAGCAGGGCCATTGACGGTAGGTGGTACAACCGCGCAGCAAAATTATAATGCGTCTTCGACTTACGCCCCCAACGGACAAGGGCGTGGAGGTAAAGAGTTCTATTTTGGTGATACCTGGATGAGCAACCACGACGAACGAAGCATGGGTAGTTTGGCGTTGTTGCCTGGCTCTGGCCAAGTAATTATGGCTGCCATGGATGCCAACAATACAGTTTATTCAGGTGGGGCAATTTGGCTCAACAATATCACAGGTTTGGCCGACAAAGCTTATACAATTTACAGTGGTGGCGTTGCTAGTTTTGGGAAAGGCTATGCCTTGGGTGACATGGAGTTACAGTGTAATCCACAGCCTATCCAAATTGGTAATCGTTTGTGGATAGATACCGACAAAGACGGCGTGCAAGACCCTTGTAATGAGCCTGGCATTGCCAACGTAGTCGTTAGCCTTTACGACAAAGCGGGTAATTTCATTGCCAAAGACACCACCAACGCGCTGGGAGAATATTACTTCGATGCCACCAACGTGGTGGACACCGTAGGTTTGGCCAAACCTAATTTCAGAGGACCACAACCCAATACCCAATATTATATCGTCATTGGAAAAGAAACCATCGGCACGGGGGCACAGTTCAACCGAACTGACGGCATCCTCACGTTGAGTACGGGTCAAAAATATGAATTGACGATTGCGAACAGTACTCAAAACAGCGGTAACGACCAAAATGACAATGATTTTGAACTAGCAGGAAATACGGCGCCCGTGGCGCTGCAAGGTTTTCCTGTGATTTGCGAAACTACCCCAAGTGCGGGCGTCAATCACACGTTCGATGCTGGTTTTATACCTGCCTGTGTCAAACCTGTATTCACAGCCGTTACGCAGGTAAACGCAACTTGTACCAACGGCACTCCTCAGAACAACGCGTCCGTAACAATCACCGCAAGTGGCGATAAGTATGCGTTAGGCACAGCGACGACCTATGCTTCGGCGACAGCGTTTACGGGGTCGTTTACGTTGACAAACCAAACGGCAGGCAGTAGCATAACCGTAAGGGTGTTTAAAGGAGATGACATTTGTATCAAAGATACAACTATCAAAGTAAATACGGTATTGTGTCCAGCTCCGCCTTGTACCAATACCATCGGCGGAACCGTTTTCAATGATTTTAACAACAACGGCGTATTCAATACGACCGACTCGTTGGGCTTTGCGGGGGTCAAAGTATATGCCTTTAACTGCGCGGGAGTGAAGATTGACTCTGCCGTAACTGATTACCGTGGCCGCTATACGCTTACCAACGTGACGGCCTCTAGCGATACAGTACGGATTGAGTTCGTACGTTCTACGTTCCCTACTTGGGCGCGCCCTACTTATAATGGAGTTGATGGCCGTACGGATGTGCAGTTTGTGATTGCGCCTAACTGTACGGTGGATTTGGGATTGACGGGCTTGCACGATTATTGTCAGGCAAGTCCCTTGATGACCACTACTTGTTTTGTTAACGGAGCGTCGGGTAACGGAACTACACCTTTAGAAGTCTTGGTGAAGTTTAATTATAATACGACTGGAACAACGCCTACACCACAGTATTTATCCAACAAAGGCGAGTTTGGCTCGGTCTGGAGCACTGCTTACAACAACCAAACGAAACAGTTGTTTACAGGGTCATTCCTCAAACGACACGCAGGGTTAAAAGATACGGATGGAGATAACAAAGGCGATTTAGGTATCATTTGGCAAACTTCGGATCCGTATGCGGCGACTTTGACCAACAGCGTTTGGGCTGATTTAACTAAAGCGCCTTATAATTTAGATTTTGGGACAATTGGTGATGACGCCGCCCGTCAATTAGGAGTGCCAACTGCGCCTAGTAATGACGCTACTACTTTCCCGTTGATTGGCAAGGTAGGGGTAGGCGATATGGATATTTCGCACGATAACTCGGCACTTTGGGTGGTGAATCCTAAAGGTAGCCAATTGCACAAAATAGCCATTAATACCGACGGCTCGCCAGGTGCTTTGACGACCTTCAACATCCCCAAAGCCTGTGGTAGCAGCTACGATACCTTGTACATCAAAGCAGGCGGAAACGTCAATGGCGCACTAATCAATGGATTCGTAGGAGATGAGTTTTTTGCGGGAGGGGTGACGGCTACTTCTGGACGTACAGGAGCAGCGTACTCAACGTTCCGTAATGGTGCAGGTTTTCGGTACCTGATTAGTGTGCCGAATGGTACGTATAATGTCCAACTTTACTTTGGAAATAATACTGCGGCAAGAAATCAAACCAATACTGTGGAAGGAACGGCGCAAACCTTAGCCATAGCGGCGAGTGCGAGTGTTTCCCAAATGTTCAGCAACGTGACCGTTACCGATGACCGCTTGGATATTGCCATCAATGATAACCCAGGAGGTGATGCCAACGCGATTTTAAGTGGTATTAAAATTTGGTCCGTAGCAGGAGCGAAGTTTGAAGACAGGGCTTATCCGTTTGCCTTGAAGTACCACAAAGGAAAGGTGTACGTAGGAACGACTTGCCCTGCCGAATTGACCCAAGACAAAGACCAACTCAAAAGTATTGTGTATGAATTGCCCGACGATGGTTCGTCTATTTTTACCCCTGTGCTGACAGTGCCGCTTACTTACCGACACGGGCGTACTTACAGCCAAGAATCCGTTGAAAGATGGCAAGCTTGGACGGGGGCGATTGACAAGGCATTCAATGAATTTGAATTCACGGTATATCCTCAACCAGTATTGTCAGACATTGAGTTTTTGGAAGATGGCGACATGGTTTTGGGCTTTTTTGATCGTTTTGGTCACCAAACAGGCGATAGAAATTATAAAACCTACGGCACTTCTACCATTCGTTCCACGATAGCAGGAGATGTGTTGAGAGCAGATGCGCAAGCAGGAAATTTCATCCTAGAAAGTAATGGTAAAGTGGGCACTAATACCTCAGCGGGAGGAGTAGGCAACAATCATGGACCTGGTGGAGGAGAGTTTTATTCGGGTGATAATTATCAGACAGATCACTTAGAAACTAGCTATGGTGGTATGGCATTTATCGCAGGTCGTAATGAGTTAGCCGTAACTGTGTTGGATCCTTTTAATGTGGTTTCATCAGGGGTAACCTATTTCAACAATACCAATGGTAATAGCGCCAGACGATACCAAGTGACTCCAGTGATGATGAATACTACGTTCTTCAGCAAGGCCATTGCGTTAGGGGATTTGGAAGCACTTTGTGATTTAGCTCCTATCCAGATTGGCAACCGTTTGTGGATAGATACCGACAAAGACGGAGTGCAAGACCCTTGTAATGAGCCTGGAATCCCTAATGTCGTCGTAAGTCTTTACGACAAAGTAGGTAATTTCCTTGCCAAAGACACCACCAACGCGCTAGGAGAATATTACTTCGATGCCACCAACGTGGTGGACACCATAGGTTTGGCCAAGCCTAATTTCTTGGGGCCACAACCAAATACGCAATATTATGTGGTGATAGGGAAAGAAGATAGTAAATTCAATACCACCACTGGCTCATTGACGATTGGTGGAATAGGGTATCAACTGACCAAACTAAACAGTACTACCGACGGTGGTAACGACCAAAACGATAGTGATTTTGCAATTGCTACCAATACGGCTCCTGTCGCACTCCAAGGTTATCCTGTTATTTGTGAAACAACGCCAAATGCAGGAGCGAATCATACTTTTGATGCTGGATTTAACTCCGCAGTTGGTTCGATTGGAGACTACGTTTGGAAAGATCAAAATAACAACGGCGTTCAAGAGTCGGGTGAGCCAGCGGTTGCGGGCGTGATTGTTCAATTGTTGAACGCAACGACCAGCGCGGTTTTGGCAACTGACACAACGAACGCTCAAGGTTTGTACTTGTTCCCGAATTTAGAAAGTGGTACTTACCAAGTAAAAATTGTAACAACGAGCTTACCACCGGGTTGCGTGATTAGCAGCCAGCAAGACTTGGGCGGTGACGATACAAAGGACAGCGACTTTAATCCAACGACGGGTTTGAGTCAAGTCGTGACAATCAATGCCTTGGGAACGGGAATTGCCAAAGATAACCCGACGGTGGATGCAGGTTTATATTCGCCCAAAGGTTCGATTGGCGATTATGTTTGGAAAGACCAAAACAACAACGGTGTTCAAGAGTCGGGTGAGCCAGCGGTGGCGGGCGTGATTGTTCAATTGTTGAACGCAACGACGAGTGCCGTTTTGGCGACCGATACAACGAACGCCCAAGGTTTGTACTTGTTCCCGAATTTGGAAAGTGGTACTTACCAAGTAAAAATTGTAACAACGAGTCTGCCAGCGGGTTGCGTGATTAGCAGCCAACAAGATTTGGGCGGTGATGATACAAAAGACAGCGACTTTAACCCAACAACGGGTCTGAGCCAAGTGGTAACAATCAATGCGTTGGGAACGGGCATTGCCAAAGACAATCCAACGATTGACGCAGGCTTGTATTCGCCCAAAGGTTCAATTGGCGATTACGTTTGGAAAGATCAAAATAACAACGGTGTTCAAGACTCAGGCGAGCCAGCGGTGGCGGGTGTAATTGTTCAATTGTTGAACGCAACGACCAGTGCCGTTTTAGCAACCGATACGACGAACGCCCAAGGTTTGTACTTGTTCCCGAATTTGGAGAGTGGCACCTACCAAGTAAAAATTGTAACGACGAGTCTGCCAGCAGGTTGCGTGATTAGCAGTCAACAAGATTTGGGCGGTGATGATACGAAAGACAGCGACTTTAACCCAACGACGGGCTTGAGTCAAGTGGTGACAATCAATGCGTTGGGAACGGGCATTGCCAAAGATAATCCAACGGTGGATGCAGGTTTATATTCGCCCAAAGGCTCGATTGGCGACTACGTTTGGAAAGACCAAAACAACAACGGCGTTCAAGAGTCGGGCGAGCCAGCGGTGGCGGGCGTGATTGTTCAATTGTTGAACGCAACGACGAGTGCGGTTTTAGCGACTGATACAACGAACGCTCAAGGTTTGTACTTGTTCCCGAATTTGGAGAGCGGTACATACCAAGTAAAAATCGTAACGACGAGTCTGCCAGCGGGTTGCGTTATCAGTAGTCAACAAGACCAAGGCGGTGACGATACGAAAGACAGCGACTTTAACCCAACAACGGGCTTGAGTCAAGTGGTAACAATCAATGCTTTGGGAACGGGCATTGCCAAAGATAATCCAACGGTGGACGCAGGCTTGTACTCGCCTAAAGGTTCGATTGGTGACTACGTATGGAAAGACCAAAACAACAACGGTGTTCAAGAGTCGGGCGAGCCAGCGGTGGCGGGCGTGATTGTTCAATTGTTGAACTCGACAACGAGTGTCGTTTTAGCGACCGATACAACGAACGCCCAAGGTTTGTACTTGTTCCCGAATTTGGAAAGTGGTACTTACCAAGTAAAAATTGTAACGACGAGCTTACCAGCGGGTTGCGTCATCAGCAGTCAACAAGACCAAGGCGGTGACGATACGAAAGACAGCGACTTTAACCCAACGACAGGTTTGAGCCAAGTCGTGACGATTAATGCCTTGGGAACAGGTATCGCCAAAGACAATCCAACGGTGGATGCAGGATTGTACTCGCCCAAAGGTTCGATTGGCGATTACGTTTGGAAAGATCAAAATAACAACGGCGTTCAAGAGTCGGGTGAGCCAGCGGTGGCGGGCGTGATTGTTCAATTGTTGAACGCAACGACGAGTGCCGTTTTAGCGACCGATACAACGAACGCTCAAGGTTTGTACTTGTTCCCGAATTTGGACAGTGGAACATACCAAGTAAAAATCGTAACGACGAGTCTGCCAGTGGGTTGCGTGATTAGCAGTCAACAAGACCAAGGCGGTGATGATACGAAAGATTCAGATTTCAATCCAACGACAGGTTTGAGCCAAGTCGTGACCATCAGTGTATTGGGAACGGGCATTGCCAAAGACAACCCAACGGTGGACGCAGGTTTATACTCGCCCAAAGGTTCGATTGGTGACTATGTTTGGAAAGACCAAAACAACAACGGCGTTCAAGAGTCGGGCGAGCCAGCGGTAGCGGGTGTGATTGTTCAATTATTGAACGCAACGACGAGCGCCGTTTTAGCGACCGATACGACGAACGCTCAAGGTTTGTACTTATTCCCGAATTTGGAGAGCGGTACTTACCAAGTAAAAATTATAACAACGAGCTTGCCAGCGGGTTGCGTGATTAGTAGCCAACAAGATTTGGGCGGTGATGATACAAAAGACAGTGACTTTAACCCAACAACGGGTTTGAGCCAAGTGGTGACTATCAATGCGTTGGGAACAGGAATTGCCAAAGATAACCCGACGATTGACGCAGGCTTGTACTCGCCCAAAGGTTCGATTGGAGATTATGTTTGGAAAGACCAAAACAACAACGGTGTTCAAGAGTCGGGCGAGCCAGCGGTTGCGGGTGTGATTGTTCAATTGTTGAATGCAACCACGAGTGCGGTTTTGGCGACTGACACAACGAACGCTCAAGGTTTGTACTTGTTCCCGAATTTAGAGAGTGGTACTTACCAAGTGAAAATCGTAACGACGAGTTTGCCAGCGGGTTGCGTCATCAGCAGTCAACAAAACTTGGGTGGCGACGATGCGAAAGATTCTGACTTTAACCCAACAACGGGCTTGAGTCAAGTGGTGACGATTAACACTTTGGGAACAGGTTTGACCAAAGACAATCCAACGGTGGATGCAGGCTTGTACTCGCCCAAAGGCTCGATTGGTGACTATGTATGGAAAGATCAAAACAACAACGGTGTTCAAGACTCTGGCGAACCAGCGGTGGCGGGAGTGATTGTTCAATTGTTGAACTCTACGACCAGTGCCGTTTTAGCGACCGATACAACGAACGCCCAAGGTTTGTACTTGTTCCCGAATTTGGAGAGTGGAACATACCAAGTAAAAATCGTAACGACGAGTCTGCCAGCAGGTTGCGTGATTAGCAGTCAACAAGATTTGGGCGGTGATGATACGAAAGACAGCGACTTTAACCCAACGACGGGCTTGAGTCAAGTGGTGACGATTAACACTTTGGGAACAGGTTTGGCCAAAGACAACCCAACAGTGGATGCAGGCTTGTATTCGCCCAAAGGTTCGATTGGCGATTTTGTTTGGAAAGATGTGAACAACAATGGTTTACAAGATTTGCCAGCGGAAAAAGGAGTGGCTGGAGTAATCCTAGAGCTATACCGTTTGGATGGTGTCACTACGCCAACGCCTGTTTTGGTAGCCAAAGATACCACAGACGCTACGGGTAAATATTTGTTTACCAACCTGTCGAGTGGCAATTATTTTGTGCAACTTGTTCTTTCGAGTTTGGCCGATACGTGCAAAATCACAAGCAAACAAAACGAAGGCGCTGATGATACCAAAGACAGTGATTTTGGTCCAACGACAGGACGGAGTCAAGTGGTGCCAATCGACGCATTAGGCACGGGTATTGCGAAAGATAACTTGACGGTGGATGCAGGTTTGATTGTGCCTTGTGTTAAATCAAGCGTGATTGTGACCGAGGCACCATTGTGTTCGCAGGACGTTCAAACCTACAGCATTAAGTTTACGGTAAACAATAAAATGGGTACCGTGAAGGTGAACAAAGGAGCATTGACGGGCAACAATCCATATACCGTAACAGGGATTCCATCGGGTGCGAGTTTGATTATCACTGATAGTTTGAGTGCTTTGTGTAAAGCAGATACGACCATTGTTGGCCCTAATTGTAACTGTAACCCGCCAGTACCCGTGTTGTTGGCACCAAGTATGACGGCTTGTATCGGTGATACCTTCCCGACGTTGAAAGCAGCCATAGTAGGTTTGGCGACAGTTGAGTGGTTTAGTCAACAAACAGGCGGAACGTTGCTATCAACGGGCTTGAATTATAAGCCAACTGGCACCGTAACGGGTAGCACAGTGTTCTACGCCCAAGCACGCAGCACTGATCCAAGTTGCCCGACAGCCATCAGCACAAGCCGAGTTCCTGCCAATATCAACGCACAGAATTGTGTTGACACCATCGATTTGGCTTTGAAGAAGTCAATTAGCGCCAAAATAGTGCGGGTAGGTGATGTGCTTACCTACACGGTGAAAGTCTGGAACCAATGGACGAAGAATGCGACGGGTGTAGAAGTAACGGATTCAATAGCAACGACGGCACAATTTGTGAGCGGTAGCTTTAGCCCAAGCCGAGGCACTACGACCATCAGCGGTAACGTCATAAAATGGAATATTGGAAATATCAATGCCAATGGCGACACCGTAACGTTGAGCTATCAAGTGCGCGCCACGCAAGCAGGTGTACATTTGAACACGGCCGAAATCAGCAAGACCAACGAGAAAGACCGAGACAGTACGCCAGGCAACGGCAAGGGCGGTGAAGATGACATTGATCAGCAATGCTTCACGGTGCCGTTTGAGTTGTGTGCGGGTCAGAAATTGGAGGTGGGTGTACCTGCGAATTTGACAAACGTGCAGTGGTTCAAGAATGGTGGTACAACAGTTGTGGCGACGGGTAATGTGGTGTTATTCAGTGAAGATGGTATCTATACCTTTACGGCCACCAACCAGACCTGCCCATCCAACGGCTGTTGTCCAGTTATCATCGAGCCAGGGACTAATTGTTGTCCAGCCGAGGTGTGTGTACCATTTACGGTAAGGAAAATCAAGAAGTAAATAGAGTACTAAAATCGTTTAAAAAAGGCTGCCCGAAAGGCAGCCTTTTTTTGTGAGCAATGGAAAAGGTAAAAATGTATATACTTTTTTAGGTAAACCGAACAAAGGACTCTTATCTCTAATCTGTTGTTTTATGCTTTTTAGTGCTAAATAAGGTGTGTAATTCACGATAGCATTAGTTTAGTACAACAAATGTTGACTAGGATAGACCTAAATTGAGACCATTTTGCTTGAAAAATTAAGACATTACTAATAAAGTATATTAAAATTTCAGTTCTTGTGGATATAGGGCTATAAAGATAAAAAGGTTGGTATGTTATTTGTTATGCTTTGGTATCGTAACCGCGTTTAATAACAATCTACCTATGAATACCATCTTTTCACTGCTTTTTAGCTACGATGATGCTTATTGGAAGCGTTTTTTAGGCAAGTCCTATGCGATTCCTATGTCTATTTTGAGTGTGTTTTTTGTCCTAATTAGCAATACGAATGGGATAGCACAATGCGGCATCACTTTAAAGCCGATGGTATCGGGCTGTTATCAAAACAATGGCAACAAGGCCACGGTGAGCGTCGAGGTAGCATGGCAAAACGCACCAGCGGGCGAAACCATCACGGTAACGGGGCCAGCGGGCAGTGTACCTGCTACCAGAACAATTACTCCTGGGCCAATCAGTGTCAATTATGGTTTTGGGGCAACAGGCTCTCAAACCATTGTTTCACCACAAGTGATTGCTTTTGAAATTCCTGCTAATGGCGCAAGTGGGTTATCGGTAAGTGCCAATTTTTCAACGACGACTTCCTGCGCGGTTACCAGCACCACCTTCAGTGCACCAGCTGCTTGCGAACCGTTGGTTTGTGGGGCTAACCAAACGGGAGGTTCCGTGTTTTTTGATTACAATGCCGATGGTATAAAACAAACGGGTGAAACCCAAGGGCTGGAAGGAGTAACGGTGAAAGCCTTTGATTGCAATGGGGGGCTAGTAAGTACGACCACCACTGATTTCAACGGTAAGTACGTCTTTACGGGGCTGGCCGCAGCAAGTTATCCAATTCGGGTCGAGTTTAGCAATTTACCCTCTATTTATGGCAACGGAACGGTCAATGGAGCCGATGGTCGGACAACCGTACAATTTGTAGCGGCAGCCGATTGCAACGTGGATTTAGGAGTGTTAGATCCGAATGATTATTGCCAAACGAACCCACTTGTTTTTGTGCCTTGCTTTGTCAACGGTGATCCCTTGGCGGGCGGAGATGCTGGGACGATGGATGCGACTGTTATGTTTGATTATGCCAATACAGGGCTTCCCAACCAAACAGGCGGTGGCTACACATCGCCATCGCATATTGCAAATGCCGTTCAAGTAGGAACATTATGGGGAACGGCCTATAATCGTTTTACCAAAAAAATCTTCCAATCGGCGACATTGAAACGACATGCAGGACTTGGTCCTGACGGGATTGCGGCGATTTATGTAACCGATTTGACAAACCCTGCTTCGCCAGTAGTGAGTAGTTTTATCAATGTGAAAAACGATTTGAACATTGATGTCGAAGACGCTGGAAGCCCCGTGCTTTCAAATAGCGCCCGACTTCTCCCTGCCAACCGTACAGATGCTTCTAATGACCCTTCGGTGATTTCTCAAATTGGAAAAGTAGGAATTGGTGACATTGATTTGAGCGAAGACGGTAACATGTTTTGGTTTGTCAATGTGTATGAAAAGAAGCTTTATTCTGTCAATATTTCTGCTTACAACGCAGATGGTACGACAAAACCAACAGCAGCCGATGCCATTGGCTATACGATTCCTAACCCTGGCTGTGTCGCTGGGGTTGCTCGCCCGTTTGGGTTGAAAATTGTGGATGGAAGTGCTTACGTGGGCGTTGTTTGTGATGCAAGTACTTCTCAAAACAAATCAGATTTACGGGCTTACGTGTATAAATTGACGGGTTCAACTTGGACGACCGTGTTTGATTTCCCTTTGACTTACCCCAAAGGCCCAGCGGATACGCATCCCTCTGTGAGAGCTGTGACAGGCTGGTTTCCTTGGACGGATGATTGGAGTACCTACATCGCTACACTAAGAGACATGGGCGGGAATGTCTATAGCTGGACGTACCCCATGCCTATGTTGACCGATATAGAATTTGACATTGACGGATCAATGATTTTGGGCTTTGGCGACCGCGCAGGATTAATCGGTGGAAGTGTCAACTATGCCCCAACGGGTAACTCACCGCTGTATTCTACAACGTCGGGAGGAGACTTTTTAAGGGCTTATTATTCTAATGGTACGTATATCTTAGAAAATGCGGCAAAAGCAGGCCCCACCACAGGGTCAAACCCAACCAATGACCAAGGGCCAGGTTTTGGGGAATTTTATGATGAAAACCTTATTTGGTCTTACAATGGTGGAAATACGGAGTTAGCCCATGCCGAAACTGCCTTGGGTGCGCTTGCTTTACGGCCAGGTTCGGGCGAAATCGTGACAACTGCGATGGATCCCGTGGGAGGTTATAATGTGCCAGCTGATTGGTCGTCAAATCCATTCGATGCAGGGGGAGTTATTAAAGCAAACAACCAAACGGGAGCTAAAAATGGAGGCTATGTGGTGTATCAAGGCATACGTAATAAAGGACTATTTGGAAAATCAACGGGCTTAGGAGATATTGAACTAGGGTGTTCTATTCCCACTTACCTTGAAATTGGTAACTACGTTTGGAATGATGCCAACAAAAACGGGGTTCAAGACCCGTGCGAAAAAGCCCTGAAAGATATAAATGTAACCTTGTACAAAGGAGCTACCAAAATAGCCACGACAACGACGGGCACCAACGGCGAGTATTATTTTTCATCGGCGTCCAAAATTAGTGGAACGTGGAGTGGAACAGGAGCCGATACAACGCTTTTACCGAATACGGCTTATAAGCTGGTTTTTGGCGAAGGCCAACTCGTTGGTGGTAAACTCACGGTGGCTGGTTTAGGTCAGTTTGATTTGACCGCAAAAGACGCAACCGCTAACAACGGTAGTGATCAGAACGATAGCGATGCCGAAGTACTTAGCGGTGCTTTTTGCATCAATCTTACTACGGGGACTGTGGGAAGTGTTAATCACACTTTCGACGCTGGTTTTTATTGTGTAAATCCCGCGATTGGGGCAAGTTCGGTGGTATTGACGGCCGCTAAATGCGCGGTTACTGTTCCTCAGAATGACGGTAAAATTAGCTTGAATGCCTCAGTGGCTCCGTATGATAAATTTAGAGTAAAAACGGGTACAGGAGCTTGGAGTGGGGATACCACATACGCAACGGCTACTTCAATTGGTACTACGTTCCCCAAAGAATTGGTAACAAATATTCCAAACGCAGGGGCAACATATACGATTCGTTTTTACAGTGGCGAATGTTGTTTCAAAGACACCACAATTATTATAGCGCCAGTCGTGTGTTGTACTCTCCCCGTTGCGTCAGCGACGCCACAAATCCAAACCATTTGCGTGGGTGGTACGGCTTCGGCCTTTACCGCAACCCCAAGTACGGGAGTGGAATATAAGTGGTACGGTCCATTGACAAGTGTGACTGCTAGCTTAGGTACGGCCATCAGCGGTGCGACCAATGCTACTTTTACCCCCACAGGAACGGCATTGACCACGGCAGGAGCCAAATTCTACGCCGTCGTGGTCAACACCACGGGAGATGCCACTTGTGCGGATACTGCGTTTGTTCAACTGAATGTTAGCCAATTAAGTGTACCAGCAGTGACGGCTCTTTGCCACGCCAACGGCACCCCAGAAGACGGTACAGACGACTATATGACGTTCAGTATTCATGTATCAACAACGCCGATGAACCTTAATACGTTTACGGTGACGGCCACGCAAGCAGGGAATCCATTGGCCGTGACGTTGTCAAACGGTAACGCAGCGACGGCGATTAATTGTGGTTTGAACACGCCATTGCGAACACCAGCGGGCAGTGCAGGCAAGGGTAATGTTACTTTGACGATCACCGATAACGTCACGGGTTGTACCACAACGGTCGTAGTGACTGACCCAGGTACTTGTGCCGTGACCTGCGTGCAAGGAACACCAAGTACAGTGACCTATGAATACGCCACGCAAGTGGATATAACAGAGTTGAACGCGTTGCCGATTGTGATACCGAAGTTTGATGAGCAAGGCGGTACTCGGGTATTGCAGTCGGTGAAATTAGAATATTTAGTAGGTGGCAAAACAGCGTTTATATTCGAGAACAGCGCGGCACAATCTCAGACATTTACGGCGAAGGCGACATCAGACGCGACGATTAATTTCAATGGCACTGACATTGCGACGAACATGATTGAGATGGTGATACCTCAAACGACGTTGCCAGGAGGTATTTTAGTACCTGCGACGGGAACCTGGGCAGGAGACAGCATTCCTTCACCAGTACCAACGCCAACGACATTGGGACGTATGGAGTCTTGGGTAAGTGATTATTTGATGGTTTTCAAAGACCCTCGCACGGATGCACGTTGGGTAACGAATGCGACGGGTGATGCGACGGATGATGATGATATGTATATTAATCCGATGATAGCGGATTCGGTGAGTGGCACGTTTACCTACACGACGGCGGGGGATTTAGCACCGTTTATTGGTACTGGAAATGTTCCATTGAATGTGAGCACATTGTCTGGCCTTACGTTGACAGGTGGTGGCGGTAATTTACGCTACCTACAGCGGACGCGGGCGTATGCAAGTGCAAAGGTGACCTATATTTATGAATGTATTTTATGTACCAAACCAGTGGCGGTTGCAACTCCACAAGCCCAAACAATCTGCGCTGGCGGCACAGCAACTGCCTACACCGCTACGCCAAGTACAGGCGTTGAATACAAATGGTATGGGCCATTGGCCGACACAACAAGCAGTTTGGGTACGGCAATTAGTGGCGCAACGAGTGCAATCTTCACGCCGAGTGGTGTAGCATTGACGACAGTAGGGACAAAATATTATGCAGTGGTAGTGAGCACGATAGGTGGTATCAATTGTGCAGACACGGCCTTTGTTCAATTGGTAGTAAATGCGAAGCCAATAATTGCCGATGGTTCTGCAACCATCTGTGCAGGTGAGTCAGTGGATTTAACCTCAAAAATTACGAATTACGCGACGTATTCAAGTCCAGTGTGGACAGTAGGTACAGCAAATGGTACAGCAGTAACGACACCAACTTCAGTGAAGCCAACTGGCACGACGACGTACGTATTGGTAGCTCAAAACGCCGCAGGTTGTAAAGACACGGCGAATGTGGTTGTGACGGTGAATCCAAAGCCAAGTGCAGGAAAAGATACAACATTAGTGTGTGTGAATGCCGCGACGAATACATTGGCAACAAGTATAACACTATCGCCGAGTCTAGCGGGTGGCACTTGGTCACAAATCGGAACGACTCCCGCCACCGCGACTATTTCGGGAAATGATGTAAGCGGAATGACGGTAGCAGGAACGTACCAGTTTGAATATACGACGGCAGCAGGCTGTAAAGATACCATTGCAGTAACAGTAGCACCGTGCCCAGTTTGTGTAAAACCAAATGCAGGCCCCGATGCGGCGGCAGTGTGTCAGCCAACAAGTACAGCGAAGTTGACGGCAGTGACGACGGGTGGAACGTGGGCGCCGATTGGCAGCCCCGCGAATCCTTCGGCGGCGAGCATTGATGCCAATGGCAACATCAGTGGCTTGAATGCCGCAGGCACTTACAAGTTTGTATATTCGGTGACAAGTGGCGGCCAAACGTGTACGGACACAGCACAAGTAGTAGTGAATGCCAAGCCGAATATCGCTGACGGTAGCGCAGCTATTTGCGCAGGTGAGTCAGTAGATGTAACGTCAAAAATCACGAATTATGCGACGTATTTAAGTCCAGTGTGGACGGTAGGTACAGCAAATGGTACAGCAGTAACGACACCAACTTCGATTAATCCAACTGGCACAACGACCTACGTATTGGTAGCTCAAAACGCCGCAGGTTGTAAAGACACGGCGAACGTTGTCGTGACGGTGAATCCAAAACCAAATGCGGGTAAAGACACGACGTTGGTCTGTGTAAATGCTGCGACGAATACCTTGGCGACGAGCTATACTTTAGTACCAAGTCCAGCGGGCGGAACGTGGTCACAATTGGGCACAACCCCAGCGACGGCAACGATTACGGGTAATAACGTGACCAACATGACGGTAGCAGGCACTTATCAATTTGTCTATACGACAACAGCAGGCTGTAAAGACACTATCGCAGTGACAGTCGCGCCATGTGCAGGTTGTGTAAAACCAGATGCAGGTGCCGATGCGGCGGCGGTGTGTCAACCGACGAAAGTTGCGAAATTGACGGCGTTGACGACGGGCGGCACGTGGGCACCGATAGGCAGCCCTGCGAACCCATCAGCAGCGAGCATTGATGCTAATGGAAATATTACAGGCTTGAATGCAGCGGGGACTTACCGATTTGTGTATTCAATCACTTCGGGTGGTCAAACGTGTACGGACACGGCCCAAGTAGTGGTGCTGGCCAAGCCTGTAATTGCTGACGGTAGCGCGACAATTTGTGCGGGTGAGTCAGTTGATTTGACGTCAAAGATTACGAATTATAATACGTATTTGAGTCCAGTATGGACAGTAGGCACAGCAAGCGGCGCGGCAGTGGCGACACCAACTTCAGTGAAGCCAACTGGTACGACGACGTATGTGTTGGTAGCCCAAAATGCCTTAGGCTGTAAAGACACGGCGAACGTAGTGGTGACGGTGAATCCCAAACCAAGCGCGGGTAGGGATACGACGTTGGTATGTTCAAACGGCAATGTTCCATCAAGTGTTCAATTGTCAGCCACGCCGACGGGCGGCACGTGGTCAGCATTGACGAGTAACCCAACGGGAGCAACGGTGAACAGTTCAGGATTGGTGAGCATCACCAATGCCACAGCGCAAGGCCAATCATTTGATTTTGTTTACTCAGTAAATGGTTGCCAAGATACGGTGAAAGTGATAGTGCCGACTTGTCCAGCGCCTTGTATTGAGTCCACGATAACAGTGAATGCACCAGTATGTTCAAACGATGCCCAAACCTACAGCTTTACCTTCACGGTGGCCAACAAATTGGGTATTTTGAAAGTAAACAAAGGCACGTTAAGTGGAAATAATCCATACACGGTGTCAGGCATTCCATCGGGTCAGAATGTGATTATTACTGACAGCTTGAGTGCTATTTGTAAGTCAGACACGATTATCGCGGGGGTAAACTGTAACTGTAATCCAGCGTTACCGCAGTTGTTGACGCCAAGTTTGACAGCTTGTATCGGTGATACATTCCCGACGTTGAAAGCGACGGTCGTGGGACTAGCAACGGTAGAGTGGTTTAGCCAACAAACTGGCGGAACGGTATTGTCAACGGGCTTAAACTTCAAGCCAAGTGGCACAGTGACAGCGAATACGGTGTTCTATGCGCAAGCACGGAGTACCGATCCAACGTGTCCGACGGCAGTAAGTACAAGCCGCGTTCCAGCGACGATTAATGCCCAAAGTTGTATTGATACGATTGACTTGGCATTGAAGAAGTCGATTAATACCAAAATTGCACGGGTTGGTGATGTGTTGACTTACACGATTAAAGTTTGGAATGAATGGACGAAGAACGCGACGGGAGTAGAGGTAACGGATTCAATAGCAACGACGGTCCAGTTTGTGAGTGGTAGTTTTAGTCCAAGCCGAGGCAGTGCGACTATCAGTGGCAATGTGATTAAGTGGACGATAGGCAACATCGCGGCGAATGGTGACACGGTAACGTTGCGCTACCAAGTTCGGGCGACGCAAGCAGGTGTGCATTTGAACACTGCTGAAATCAGCAAGACCAACGAGAAAGACCGAGACAGCACGCCAGGCAACGGCAAAGGCGGCGAAGACGACATTGACCAGCAGTGCTTTACCGTACCGTTTGAGTTGTGCGCGGGTCAGAAGTTAGAAGTAGGTGTTCCTGCCAATTTAACAAATGTCCAATGGTTCAAAAACGGCGGTACGACGGCAGTTGCGACGGGGAATGTGGTGTTGTTCTCAGAAGTGGGCGTTTATACCTTCACTGCGACGAACCAGACGTGCCCAGCCAATGGCTGTTGCCCAGTCATCATCGAAGCGGGTAGCAACTGCTGCCCAGTTGAGTTATGTATTCCTTACACAGTGAAAAAAGTAAGGAAGTAAATACCGAGTGGATTGTTACAAAAAAGGCTGCCTTTCGGGGTGGCCTTTTTTGTTGTGGGGTAAAAGGTAGGTTATTACTTTACTTAAAAATCAATATGCTGTTTAATGGGATATTGGTATATGTACCAAATTTAATTGTCTAATTTGTTGCGCATAAAGTTTTCTTATTCCTATTCGCATTTGGTTCAATTGTTGTATGGCCGATTTTGGGAGAAAATTGGCAAAATATGACTACGATGGTATCTATTTTTTGACCGAATGTACTATTTGCAATAGGGTTTGATTTAAAAAGTATTGAACGGTATGGAATTTGAAGTTGATAGGATGTGATGTTTTATAAAACAGGTAAAAAAAACGCATGTAATATACCTGTAAGTAATTGTCTTAAAAAAATATCCCTACAAATGAAAAGAAAATATCCTTATTTTTTTGTTCAAAGAATTGAGACAATCTGGGTTTTTATGCTTGTTTGTGTTGCGTTTTTAAGCAGCCAAACGTTTGCTCAAACCCTCTCAATTGAAGCTTCCTCCAACAAATCAGACATCCTGACAGGAGAAACGTTTACCTACACGCTCAAATATAGTTGCGCGGCGGGTACGGGCGATTGTCCCAACGTAACCATGACGGCGACCATTCCTTCGTCGATTTCATTTCCCAACCAAGTAATAGGGTTAACAACGGATATCGACAGCTACACTTTTTCGGCAGATCGACGAACGGCGACCTTTACCTTTAAAAACCCGCTGAAAGCTGGGAATACAGGTATCATCGAATTGTTGGGTCAAGGTGATTTTGGAAAAGTAGATGGTACGACGGGGACGATGACGGCGAGCATCGTTTCGGGCTCAGGAACCCCCGCTACCGCAACTGTCACCACAACTTTGCATTCAAGCAATAAGTTTTGCCCAGCGAAATCCAATGGACGAGGCTTGGCAATTGATAATTCTACTTTTTACGATATTTACCTCCAATTTCCAGGTAATTATGGCGCAACTGGGATTGGGACAACCAGTGTCAGCTCAGTGGTGATGGTTGATAACCTGCCAGCCAATGCCGTTATCAATGGCGTCACAGCCACGGCTATTGACGGCTTTCCATTGCCTTCGGTTCCATCGGGTACTTGCGTTGTTGATAATACACCTGGAGGACCAAAAGTAACCTGTACTTTTCCTGCTTCGACCTTTCAAATTGGCAGTGCATACGCCCCAAGGGTGCTTGTTAAAATAGATGTTACGTATCCAAGTGGAAGTTTTAGCGCGGGGGATAACGTTACAAATAATGTCACAGTGGCTTACACACCCGATGGAGGTTCGCCCATTACTGCCACCAACGGCAGTACTGTTAATTATCAAGGAGGGGCTACCTACGCCACCCAAACTACTGAAAGTTGTACTTCTGTGCTTACTGTAACAGATAAGCTGTTGGCACCAGAGGCCAAGTTGGCAATCGGAAAAGGTACTTCTTCTACAAAAATCCGACCTGGTGATGTTGTATTGTTTGAGTTTTCAGCAAGTAATACAGGCAATATACCCTTGACTAATGTGGTTCTTGAAGATATTCTACCCGCAGATTTAAGAGGAGTTTCGGTGAATCAGGTTTCTAAAGTAAACATGACAGGTACTGAAACCATTACCTATTGGGTGAAAACAAACGTCCAAACCACGTATTTTCAAGTTTTGATGACGGACTATACTTATGCGCCTCCTTCGGGTGAATACATAACGCATTTTAAAACCGAGATTAGTTCTTTGCCTGCGGGAGCGTTGGTGCAGTATGGGGGAATCAGAGTAACCCTTGCGCCAGGTAGTACCGCAACGTCGGTCACCAACTGTCTGACTGCCGTAAGTTCGACACCAGGAGTAACCATTACGCCTGCGTCGGCTTGTCAAACCATTCCTGTGGCTCCTTTGGATAATTACAGCTCGCTATTGGTTCATAAATGGATGACAAGTGACCCATCAAGCCAGTACGCTCTTTTCTACGGCGTACCACAAAATATTGGTACAACGGTGTGGTCAATGATTCAAGCGGTGAATTTGTCGGGAGGGCAACCGCTCCAAAACCCTGTGGTAATGGATTTACTTCCAGTAGGGTTGAGTTATGATGGTGCGATTCAGTACGTCCCCACGAGTTGTAATTTTCCTCCTGCCGACAACACTGAGATTATTCCCAATTATAACGGTACGGGTAGAACTTTGGTGCGCTTGTCTTGGAACACGCCCATGCCTTCGGGTTGTGACGTGTGGTTTAGCATAAAAACAAAAATTAATACCCTTGGTACAGGCGGAAACCTTTCGTCAAATGAAGCTGCTTGGGCTCCCAAAGACGCCTACAGCCAACCTGTGGGGATTAAAAACCCTGCCTTTTTTACGGGAAGTAGTGCCGTTAAATGTTTCAAAGAAAATATCTATGAAACCATGGATCGTTACGAAACCGTCGATAAGTTTGATTTAGACGGGGACGGCTCTAAAGCAGACACTATCTGTTTTACGGCGGGTTATATTGGTCTTACTTCGGTTGCTCAGTTGGAGTCGGTGAAGTGGGTAAAAGGCCAGTGCGATACGGTTTACAGCAAACACCCCGATTTTGGACAAACCATGCCTGGTGGGATTGCCAATTATAAATTGATTGTTCGTAACAACGGAAACGTGCCTGCGTCGAGCATTGAAGTGCTTGATATGTTACCTTACATTGGTGATATTGGCGTAAAAGACCTCACCGCCCGTTTGACGCAATGGCGGCCTAATTTGGTCACGCCATTGATTACACCAACGGGGGTAACGGTATATTATACGACCGTTCAGAATCCATGTCGGACGGATTATGTTGCGAGTGGACCTTCAGGATGTAACCCACCCAATTGGACGACCGTTTTACCCGCCGACCCAACCACGGTTCAGGGATTAAAATTTGATTTTGGAACAAAAATCTTAAATCCTGGTGACGAAGTTGAGCTTACGTGGGATATGCGCGCGCCAGTAAATGCGCCTACCAACGGCGAAATTGCGTGGAACTCGTTTGCTTTCAAAGCAAAACGGAACGACAACAATGACCCGTTCTTGCCCGCTGAACCCAACAAAGTAGGGATTAAATTAAAGCCATTGGTGCCAGGAGTATATGGAAACAGAGTGTGGATTGATGCCAACAAAAATGGTATTCAAGATACGGGTGAAGTAGGAGTAGATGGGGTACGAGTAGAATTGCACCAAGATAACGGCGACGGAATCGCTGATCCTAAAAATGACCCACTTATTAGCTATACCGCGACAGGAAATGGGGGTTTGTATTTGTTCCCTAACTTGGCGCCAGGCAATTATTTTGCGGTGTTTTTTGTGCCAGCAGGGTACAGTACTACCACTCCCAACGTCGTAACTCCAGGAGATAGCCTTGATTCGGACGGGATACCGACGCTTTGTAATGGCCAACGCGTAACGGTGGTTGACATTACAACTATTGATGCTGCGGAAGTTGATTTACGGTGGGATCAAGGTATCTATTTGGACAAAGCAGCCTTGGGGAATTACGTTTGGTTTGACCAAAATTTGAACAACGTACAAGACGAATCAACGACTAACGGTGTAAACGGTGTAATCGTTTGTTTGTACAAAGACAACGGTGATGGAATCGCCCAACCCGATGCGGCCGACGGGGCACCTGTAGCCAGAGATACCACTTCCAATGACATTTATGGTCGTCCTGGGTATTATTTGTTTGAAAACCTTGACCCAGGAAAGTACTTCGTGAAATTTAAGTTGGCAACGGGGCAAACTTTTACCACCAATACAGGGACAGTCAATGGCGCAAGCGATGAGACGGATTCTGACCCCACTTCAACGGGTGTAACCGAAGTAACTGAACTAACGGCTGGAGAAGTGGACTTGACTTGGGATGCGGGAATTATCATTCCAACGGGGCCGTATAATTTGGGTAACTTAGTTTGGAATGATGCCAATAACAATGGAAAAGTGGACGGAACCGAAACAGGTATTAATGGCGTAACCGTTATCTTGTTTGAAGACCGAAACAATAACAACAAACCCGACCCCGACGAATACGTAACAACAACCATTACGGCCACCGTGGGTGGATTGCCAGGTGTTTATACGTTTACCAATTTACCAGCGGGTAATTACATCGTTCAAGTACCCGATGGGAACTTCAATGGGCCGTTGAAAGACTTCGCTAGTAGTACAGGAAATGACCCTGCGCCAGACCCCGACGATGACGTCGAAAACGATGACAACGGTACTGCGGTAGTAGGTTGCGGAATTATTAGTAAACCAATCACGCTTGGGAACAATGCAGAGCCGTTGGACAATGGAAAAACCAATTATAGCGTTGACTTTGGATTCTATAAATGCACAAAACCAAATTATACCGTAACCGTCACTCAACCTACATGTGCGGGAGGAAAAGGCAGTATTGTGTTGGGAACAGGTACCATTGGAGATAAAGTCACTTACACGACGGGAGATGCTTCGACCTTGGCGACTTATGCAAATGCAACCTTGATTAGCAGCTTGACGGGAGGAGTAATCGTTGGCAATATCAACAATCCACCCATGGACGTGACGTATTTGGTAAGAATCTATAACGGTGAAGATGGTTGTTTCAAAGACTTTACATTTACCATTAAACCATTAAGTTGTTGCACAAAACCAGTGGCTTTGGCTACGCCGAAAACACAAACAATATGTGCAGGTGGTACGGTGACAGCCTACACAGCTACGCCAAGTACAGGAGTACAATACAAATGGTATGGGCCATTGGCAGACACGACGAGCAGTTTGGGTACAGCCGTGAGCAGCGGTGCGACAAGTGCGACCTTCACACCGAGTGGCGCAGCTTTAACTACGTCAGGTACAAAATATTACGCAGTGGTTGTAAATACGACAGGCGATTTGACTTGTGCTGATACAGCTTATGTACGCTTAATTGTCAATGCCAAGCCAGTGATTGCTGACGGCACCGCCACCATTTGTGCAGGTGAGTCGGTTGATCTAACCTCAAAAATTACAAACTACAATACTTATTTGAGTCCAGTGTGGACGGTGGGCACGGCAAGCGGCACTGCGGTAACAACGCCAAGTTCAGTAAAGCCAAATGGTACAACGACCTACGTATTGGTAGCCCAAAACGCAGCAGGCTGTAAAGACACGGCGAACGTAGTAGTAACGTTGAATGCCAAACCAAACGCAGGAAAAGATACAACGTTGGTATGCGTGAATGCAACGACGAATACATTGGCAACAAGCATAACGCTGTCACCAAGTCCAGCGGGTGGAACGTGGTCACAAATCGGGACAACTCCAGCGACGGCCACAATTTCAGGTAACAACGTGACAGGTATGAGCGTGACAGGAACTTACCAGTTTATTTATACGACTTCGGTAGGTTGTAAAGACACGATTGCAGTAACAGTAGCTCCGTGTGCAGGTTGTGTTAAACCAAATGCAGGTGCTGATGCGGCGAGTGTATGTCAACCGACGAAAGTTGCGAAATTGACAGCCGTAACGACGGGTGGCACATGGGCACCAATTGGCAGTCCTGCAAACCCTTCGGCAGCGACGATAGATGCCAGTGGCAACATCACAGGTCTGAATGCGGCAGGTACTTACAAGTTTGTCTATTCGGTGACAAGTGGCGGTCAAACGTGTACGGACACAGCACAAGTGGTGGTGAACGCCAAACCGACCATTGCTGACGGTAGCGCAGCTATTTGTGCAGGCGAGTCGCTGGATTTAACCTCAAAAATTACAAACTACAATACTTATTTGAGTCCAGTATGGACGGTAGGCACAGCAGGTGGTACGGCCGTAACGACGCCAAGTTCAGTAAAACCAACGGGCACAACGACCTATGTTTTGGTAGCTCAAAACGCGGCAGGCTGTAAAGACACGGCGAACGTAGTAGTAACGGTGAATGCCAAACCAAACGCAGGAAAAGACACGACGTTAGCCTGTGTGAATGCCGCGACGAATACCTTGGCAACAAGCATAACGCTGTCACCAAGTCCAGCGGGTGGAACGTGGTCACAAATCGGGACAACACCAGCGACGGCCACAATTTCAGGTAACAACGTGACAGGTATGAGCGTGACAGGTACTTACCAGTTTATTTATACGACTTCGGCAGGTTGTAAAGACACGATTGCAGTAACAGTAGCTCCGTGTGCAGGCTGTGTGAAACCAAATGCAGGTGCTGATGCGGCGAGTGTATGTCAACCGACGAAAGTTGCGAAATTGACAGCCGTAACGACGGGTGGCACATGGGCACCAATTGGCAGTCCTGCAAACCCTTCGGCAGCGACGATAGATGCCAGTGGCAACATCACAGGTCTGAATGCGGCAGGTACTTACAAGTTTGTCTATTCGGTGACAAGTGGCGGTCAAACCTGTACGGACACGGCACAAGTGGTGGTAAATGCCAAACCAACCATTGCTGACGGTAGCGCAGCTATTTGTGCAGGTGAGTCAGTCGATTTAACCTCAAAAATCACGAATTACGCGACGTATCAAAGCCCCGTATGGACGGTAGGTACGGCAAGCGGTACGGCCGTAGCGACACCAGCTTCGGTGACACCAACAGGTACAACGACCTACGTATTGGTAGCCCAAAACGCAGCTGGTTGCAAGGACACGGCGAACGTGGTAGTAACGGTGAATCCTAAACCAAGCGCGGGTAAGGATACGACGTTGGTATGTTCAAACGGCAATGTTCCATCAAGTGTTCAATTGTCAGCCACGCCGACGGGTGGCACGTGGTCAGCATTGGCGGGCAACCCAACGGGAGCGACGGTGAGCAGTTCAGGTTTGGTAAGTATCACCAACGCGACTGCGCAAGGCAAGTCATTTGATTTTGTTTACTCAGTCAATGGTTGCCAAGATACGGTGAAAGTAATCGTGCCAACATGCCCACCGCCGTGTATCAAATCAACGGTGACAGTGAATGCTCCTGTTTGCTCGGCTGATGCTCAAACGTACAGTTTCACTTTTACGGTCAACAATAAATTGGGTACTGTGAAAGTCAATAGAGGCACGTTGACAGGGAATAATCCTTACACAGTATTAGGTATTCCATCGGGTCAGAATGTGCGTATTACTGATAGTTTGAGTACGATATGCAAAGCGGACACCGTCATTACAGGGGTGAATTGTAACTGTAATCCAGCGTTACCACAGTTGTTGACGCCAAGTTTGACGGTATGTAAAGGCGATACGTTCCCGACGTTGAAAGCAACGGTGGTAGGTCTTGCGACGGTCGAATGGTTCAGCCAACAAACTGGCGGAACAGTATTAGCAACAGGCTTGAGTTTCAAACCAAGCGGTACGGTAACGGCAAATACGATTTTCTACGCTCAAGCGCGCAGTACCGACCCGACTTGTCCGACGGCGGTGAGCACAAGCCGCGTCCCAGCGACGATTAATGCGCAGACTTGTATTGATACGATTGACTTGGCGTTGAAAAAGTTGATTGACAAGAAGATAGCGCGGGTTGGTGATGTGTTGACTTATACGATTAAAGTGTGGAATGAATGGACCAAGAACGCAACGGGCGTAGAAGTGGTTGACAGTATAGCCACGACGGTCCAGTTTGTGAGTGGTAGTTTTAGTCCAAGCCGAGGCAGTGCGACCATTAGTGGCAACGTGATTAAGTGGACGATAGGCAACATCGCGGCGAATGGTGACACGGTGACGTTGCGCTACCAAGTTCGGGCGACGCAGGCAGGCATTCATTTGAACACAGCTGAAATCAGCAAGACCAACGAGAAAGACCGAGACAGCACGCCAGGCAATGGTAAAGGCGGGGAAGACGACATCGACCAGCAGTGTTTCACCGTACCGTTTGGCCTGTGTGCTGGTCAGAAGTTGGAAGTGAGTGTACCTGCAGGTTTGACGAACGTACAATGGTTCAAGAACGGTGGTTCGACGGTAGTTGCGGTGGGGAATGTGGTGTTATTCTCAGAAGTGGGCGTCTATACTTTCACGGCGACGAACCAGACCTGTCCCGCGAATGGCTGTTGTCCAGTGATCATCGAAGCGGGTACCAACTGCTGCCCAGTTGACTTGTGTATTCCTTATACAGTGAAAAAAGTGAGGAAGTAAAAAAGAGGTTGATTTTTTACACAAAACACCCCATCGAAGCAATTTGATGGGGTGTTTTGGCTTATTTGCTGTATATTCGCCCATCATTTTTGGACTGAATATGCTAAAGACAATTGTTAAAATAAGTGATGTAACCAACCTCTCCGATGCCCGTTATTGTGCAGGAATGGGGGTGGAAATGTTGGGTTTTTCGGTGGATGAAACCTCGGAGAGTTTTGTTGACCTTAAAAAATTTCAGGAAATACGCTCGTGGATTGCGGGGGTGCAAATTGTGGCTGAAACCACTTCGACCGATGCGGAAGTTATTCTAGAAAAGATAATAAGCTATCAACCCGATGCCATTCAGGTTAGTGAAGCAAGCGTGTTGCCGTGGCTTAAAGCCGAGACAATCAAACCCATTATTTTACGGGTAGAAGCCGACCAAGACGTGGATACGGTGGTTGAAATTATGGAAAATAATTTGCAGTATGCGTCTTACTTCTTGTTAGAATCTTCCTCTGAAAGTGCGTTGGACGGCGATTGGCCTGAGTTTTTGGGGACGATTGCTAGTCGTTTCCCCATTCTAATTGGGTTTGGAATTACGCCCGAAAATGCTTCTTCTTTGTCCGAAACTACGGCGATAACGGGCGTAGCTTTGCGAGGAAGCGAAGAAATCCGTCCAGGGTTTAAAGATTTTGGAGAATTGATGGACGTGCTGGAGGCATTAGAGGACGAATAACCTTAGGTTGTCCGTTTTTTACACTACTTTGTTAGCGGCGTCATTCTAGTTTTGTGTCAACAAACCACTACTAGAATGACGCCTGTTTTTTCTCGCCGATTTACGCTGCGCTCTTTGTTTGTCGCAGGTTTATTTCCAAGATTTAGTGCTGCATCCGACACGCCAACCCAAGCGGTTTTGGTTCGGAAAGACGAAGGTGAACGCCTAAAAATAGGAGGTTCTACCCTTGACTTTAAACTAAAGAAAAATCAAACGGGAGGCCAATTAGCTTTTGCCGAAGAAGTCATTTCGGTAGGTACGTTGGGAGCTCCGCCCCATCTTCACCGCACGTTCGACGAAGTGTGTTATGTCTTGGAGGGTACGGTACAGGTATGGGTTGAGGGAGAAATAGTTACGCTCAATTCGGGGGATGTTCATTTGAGACCCAAAGGAAAAATGCACACGTTTTGGAATGCAGGTAAAACGCCCGCCAAATGCCTTGAAATCAGTATGCCAGGGGGACACGAAGACTACCTGCGTGAAATGAGCCAGTTATTGGCGAAAGGAACGCGTCCTAAGCCTGAAGATTTTGCAGCTCTAGAACAAAAACATGACATTGTTTATTTTTGGGATAAACTCCCCGAAATTATCCAAAAGTATAAGGTACATTTGTAATAACTCCCTTCTCCTATGTTTCTACGCGCTTACACACCTTGTCTTGCTTTACGCCCCTTTGTGCGTGAGTACACGGTAATGCACGTGCCGGTTGAAGGAGCCAGCGGAAGTATTTTTAAGCCTTTTCCTGCAAGTCCCGACCAGTGTCTCTATTTCTATGCCCGCGACCCTGTAATTAGTAGGAGAGGGGAGCATGAGGCTATTCTAAACAAAGCTGCTAGTATTGTGGTGGGGCCACAGGCAACGAGGGTTAATTTAGAAATTTATCCCAATCATTTGACGGTAGCGGTGGTGTTTCGGCCAGGTGGGTTGCACGCACTTTTGGGGCAACTTCCAATGACGGAGCTGTTTGACTGTTCGATAGACAGTTCGTTGATTTGGCCAACTGAAATTCGGGAGCTCAATGAACAATTGGCGCTTACGACAAATTACGATTTGATGGCTGCGTTGGTAGAAGCATTTTTGGTTCGTCAATTTGCGCGCCAAGAAATCTCACAACAGCCATTTGATAAGACGCTTCGATGGATGGCTCAGTCGTCGCAAGAGCATTCGGTGGAGCAGCTCGCTGATATGGCCTGTTTGAGTGTTCGTCAGTTTCGTCGGAAGTTTTATGAAGCCATGGGCCTAAGTCCCAAAACATTTGCTCGAATTGTTCGATTTAGTAAGGCGTTTCGATTAAAAGAAAAAAATCCCAAACTAGACTGGCTAGATGTAATCGCCATCACAGGCTACCACGATTTTAGGCATTTGGTGCGCGATTTTAAGGATTTTGCCGATGCAACCCCAACGTTGTTGTCGGAAGAAGAAAGCCGTCATCAATTGAAAATCTATACAACGTTTGATTAAAATAAAAATGCCACCCTGAACGAATCTTCAGTGGTGGCATTCTACTTGTGAATGGGCTGTTAATTTAGGTGGGTATATAATAGCTCCTTAGGAGTTCTTACTTTCTTCAGTTTAGCCAACCAGTCGTTGTCTTCATCGCGGTAGCCCAATGCTACGATGGCTGTACTTTTTAATCCTTTTTCGGCCAATCCCAACAATTCATCCAACGCTGCGGCATTGTAGCCTTCCATCGGAGTGGCATCCACTTCTTGGTCAGCGGCAGCTACGAGGCTAATGCCAAGGGCGATGGCAGATTGTTTGGCCGTGTGGGCAAAGTTTTGCTCAGGCGTATTGGCGAGCACCATGCCCAACAAACGCTTACGGTACTCGTCAGTAGCGCTGTCAGGGAGACCTCTTTCGGCGTTAGAACGCTTAAAAACGGCATTGATACGCTCCTCAGTATAGTTGTCCCACGCGGCAAAAATCAACAAATGCGAAGCATCCGTGATTTGAGATTGACCAAATGCGATGGGCTTAATTTTCTCTTTTAATTCTTCATTCGTTACGACAATAATCTCGTATGGCTGCAAACCTGATGACGATGGCGACAAACGGATGGCTTCTAAGATATAGTCAATTTTCTCTTGGGGCACTTGTTTGCCTGACATTTTTTTGGTGGCATAGCGCCACTGTAAGCTTTCGATTAAATCCATGATTTTATATGTTGATACATTTAATGTCTGTACGTAATATACATTTGTAAGAGAAGAATTGTTCCAAAGCGCACATTAAAAACGCATTAAACGGATTTTTGTAGAAGTAATCTATTGATTAACAGTAGTTTTTGGGGTAAAAAAAAACGGACAATAGTTTCCTATTGCCCGTTTGAAATCGACTGGGAGGTAGTTTACTGTAAAATCACGTCGAGAAGGGGCGTAAAATTAGTACCCAAGGCATTGGCATTAATTCCTGGCCCCGAATTTTGCCACGAAAATACCCGACCATCTTTCATGGTTGCCACAAAGCGAACTCGAAGGCGGTCATTGGCGCGTAAATTAGCAGCGGTTACGCCCGTTTTTGAAAGCAAGTCCGACACCGAAAGTTGTTCTTTACCATTGAGGCTCGTCAGGGTTTTGACCATCACGCCGTGCGGTGCCGCCGTAGAAGCCGCTGGCGTTACCACCGTGCCGCGTACGTGACTTACGTAGGCGTCCACTTTTGAAATCTCGTCGGCGTTGGCGCTTTGGGTCGTAAATGCCATGTTGGCCGAGGCTACATTGGCAAGCGAAACATTAATGATATTGATGTTGGCAGCTGTTACAGCCGCAGGAAGCGGATCGGGCCAAGCCACAAAACTAGCCCCGTGCGCTATATCAGGAAACGGACTTTTGGTCTCACAGCCAGCCAGTGCCAGCATGAAAAAACCAAGGAGGGAAAGAAAATATGTCGTCTTTTTCATAAAAATGTTCTGTTTGTTTTTAGTAGTCCATCGTTGATGGTCTATAGTCCATAGTTTACGGTTGGTGTTTGAAAGTCCACAGTCCACAGTCTATGGTCGATAGTCTCACAATTGTAACCAACCATCGACCATCAACTATCGACTAAAATCACTTCTGCCAAAAGACTTTTGCGGTGGCAATGACGCGTTGCGCAGGAGCATTTGGGTTCAATTGGAGTTCGCCAGGAACGGGGTACGGCATCGACTGTGGGTAACCACGGTTGAGGTTGGTAAAGGCAATGTTGTCCGTGTTGGGGTCATAAATTTTGGGAAAACCTGTACGGCGAATGTCGTTATAGGATTCTAACCCAAAGCCAAAGTTGGCAATCCATTTTTCGGTCATAATCAACTCCAGTTTACCATTGTCGTCGGCAGCATCGTATTTGGCCAAAACAGCATCCACGTATTCTTTGATGGTCGCCGCCGAGAGAGCAGGAGCACCTCCGCGCGAAGCGGCGGCATTAACTTCAGTAAAGGCAGCGTTCATGGCATCCGTAAAAAACTGCTTGGCGTTTCCTGTACCAGTGTTTGTTTGCGCTAATTCAGCACGGGTAAACAAGTAAGAATGATAGGGTAAAATGCGCTGAGGGCCATCACCACGGGCCGAAGCACCACTGACGCCCGCTGCTGATACGCCGTTACCGTCGTCGTAGCGACCGCCACAGTAATATAACCCAACGATGGTGTTTGACGAAGATTGGTCAAATCCTTGGTTAGGCCCCTGCGACGAAAAGTAAATCGACACAAAGTTTCCGTTACGATATTCAACGGGGTTTTGGGCCGTGGGGCGCGCCGCCGAAAGTTGGTTAAAATAATAGTAAGGAATGCGCGGGTCACGAATGCCGTCCAATACGGTATTGAGGGTGCTAGTTCCAAGTAGAATTTCGTGAAAATACGGACTGATGTAATTGTCGCGGCCCGAAGTGGTGATGTTGTAATCTTCACGGAAAATCGGGTTACGGTTGTCGGGGGCACTTGAAGTACCGTAGTTGAGTGAAAAACTTCCCGCCGACGTCATTAAATCTCCCTCTGCAATCAAGGCATTCACCTGCGTACTTACATTTTGTACCAAACGGATTTGATTATAAAGCTTGAGTTTCAGGGTTTTGGCAAATTGCCGCCAGCGCGTTAGGTTTCCTCCATAAATCAAATCGTCGGTTTTGGGGCTGAGTGCCGACGATTTGGCGAGGTTGGCAATCCCTTCGTCAATCATCGCAAAAAGCTGAGGATAAACGTCTTGCCCTTTGTCAAATTTAGGAAAAGGAACTTTGGCCGAAGTACTGGCCTCGGTAAAAGGAATTTCACCCCATACGTCCACCATATAGCTGAACGCCATTGCTTTTGTGATTTGGGCAACGCCCGTATAGGCAAATTGCTGGCTTGCATTGGCTTGTTCAATGAGCACATTTAGGTTTTGTACGGCACGGTACATGTTGGCCCACGCTTGGGTCACGGGGAAGTCTTGCCCCGTGATGGCGTACTGGTCGTTGTTGCTGCGTTGGGTTACTTGGTGTACAAAAACCCCCGCAGGATTGGCCAAGCCAGTTGGCCCGGCCCCGAGTGAGTTGACAATGTCGAGTTGGGCATTGGTAAGGAGCTGACTCGAATTGACCGACGAGGGGTTATTAGGGTCATTGTTTATGTCGAGGTTACACGCATTGAGTAGTAATAGGGAGGCAATGAGCGTAATATGGGCGACACTTTTTAAGATTCTATTCATGGTATTTTCAGTTTTGTTGTTAGAAAGTAACACTTAGGTTGACCCCATAACGGCGAACAGAAGGAGCGGCAAATAAGTCGATTCCTTGCGTATTGCTGTTTCCGAAGGTGTTTACTTCAGGGTCGAAGTTGGAGTGTTTAGGGAAGTTAGGCGCAAAAAACCAAAGATTACGACCGCTCAAAGTGATGTTGGCCGAACCAAAAGGTGTTTTTGCCAACAAACCTTTCGGCAACGAATAACCTAAAGTAATCTCGCGCAAACGAACGACTGTGGCGTCCCAAACCGAAAATTCGTTAGGGGCGTTTACGGCCAACGAGCCACCCGCCGATTGGAACCAAAGGTTGTTTTCCATTACCTGAATATTGTTAGGAATGGGTTTACCATCGCCGTCTAACAATGGTTTGAGGGTATTTGCATCGCCCAGTACCCCCGCTACTACTTTTGGTATTTCACGGTTTTCGGTGTCTTGCGTTACCCCACGTCCTAACAAGAACTGGTTGGTCCACGAATACAAATCACCGCCGTGACGATAGTCAATCACTCCGCTAAGGGTAAAGCCTTTGAAACGGAAAGTATTGCTAACGGCCAAGGTAAATTTAGGGTTAGGGTTACCAATGATTTTTTGTTTGGTATCAGGAATGGTCAAACCTGTGTTGGGATTAATAAGGGCGTTACCGTTTTCGTCCCGGGCAACTGCCGTCCCGCGCAATACCCCAAACCATTCGCCAGGACGCACCACAGGAATGGGCTGATTGGTGTAAATATTACGTAACGTTACTTCTTCCACTCCCTCCGCTAAAGTCTCGACGATGTTGCGGTTTTGGGTATAAGCGGTGAAAATGTCCCACTTAAATCCATTGGCGAGTTGAATAGGCACCAAGGTAAGACCTGCTTCAATTCCTGAGTTACGAATCGAACCAAAGTTGGTCACGAATGAAGTATATCCCGACGATTGAGGCAACGAACGGCGGGCGATGATGTCGGTACTCAAACGGTTATAATACGTCAAGTCCAACGAAGCGCGTCCACCAAAAAACTCTAGGTTGGTTCCTACTTCTACTTCTTTGGTAAACTCAGGTTTTAAGTTCGGGTCGAAAGCCGAAGCCGCTACCGAAGCACCCGATTGACCATTGAATGGATAGTCGTTATAACGAGTTGAGCCTACTAAGCCAGAGCTTTCACCCAAGTTGATACGGAAGGTATTAAGTACTTGGTAAGGATCGGCATCGCGTCCAACTTTGGCATAACTTACCCGAAGTTTGGCGTTGCTCAATACATTCGACTTGATACCCAGGGCTTCGGTCAAAATAAATGAAGCACTTCCTGAATAATAAAAATAACTGCGGTTGTTGGCGGGCAATGTAGAAGACTTGTCATTGCGCCCAGTGAGAGTAAGGTAAAGGTAGTTTTTATAACCGAGCGTTAAATCCGCAAAAGTCGCGTACAAACGACGCTTGCTCATGCCCGTGTTTCCTGTGTTGGGAGTGACGGTGCTTACGTTGGTAATCAGGTCAATACCCCGCGTGACAATCCCAAGGCCATTGACGCTCGTTTGGTCAAACTTACGTTCGTTGTAGTTGGCACCTATTACCGCACGAAGGTCAATGTCGGGCGTCAAATCATGTTTGAAATTCAAGAGCAAATTGTGGTCTTGTTCGCCAAAAGAAATGGCATCAAACTGCATACTTCCAATGCCTTGCGCACCCGAAAGCGACCCTGCCGAAATCCGCTGAAAGCGGTTGTCGTTGTACGTATTATATCCGCCTTTGTAGCTGATATTCATCCAGTTGGTAATGTCATACAAAAGACTTCCATTCATCGAAATGCGGTTGACCTTGCTGGTATAAATACTGTTGTTGATTGACCAAAAAGGGTTGTCTGCTTGCCCAAATGGAAAAAAGAACACACCGTTTCCAAACGGGTCTTCGTAAGGAAGCTTGTCGAGGGGCCAGTTACGAGGTTGTTGGAACATCCGTGCGAGTGGTGAAGTCCCATCACCCCCAAACAGTGGGCTATCCTGAACGGTATTGGTATAGGCCAAGTTGGCACCTACGACGATCCCGTTTTCAAGGGTGGTATTTCCGCCAATGCTGATGTTGGTACGTTCAAAGGCCGAGCCAGGGAAAAAGCTTTTTTGGTCGGTGCGCGAAATCACCGAAGTGATGCTCGCCTTTGGTCCTCCACCCGTGATGCTGATGGAGTTTTCATAGACATTGCCAGTGCGAAAGAAATTCTTGACGTTGTCGGGGTATGCTTGGTAGGCTACGTTGCCGTTGGGGCGAAGGCCGTATTGTGCTGCAATCGCGGGGTAGTTGGCCGCGTAAGTGTTGTAACCCACCCAGATAGGAATGGAGTCAACGGGAGCAGTGGTATTGGTCCAACCACCTGCGGCGTTGTAAATTCGTCCCAATCCAAAAGCGGGTCCCCAGGTTCCGTTGGCATTGGCATACACCTGCTGAGAGCCTGCCCCGTATTTGTTTTGGAAGTCGGGATAGCTGGCGATTTTTTCGGCCGAAAACGAAGAATTGTAGGTAATCTCAAGTCCTTTTTTGGAGAGTTTATTGGTTCCTGATTTGGTAGTAATCACAATTACCCCATTGGCAGCCCGCGTTCCGTACAAAGCGGCGGCGGCGGCACCTTTTAGCACCGTCATTGAGGCAATGTTGTTGGGGTCAAGGTCGGCGATACGACTTGAGAACGAGGCTCCGTTGTCGCGGAAGTTGCCACTTTCGTTGAGATCGTTGTTGTAAGGAATCCCATCGACGACGAAAAGGGGTTGGTTAGAACCAAAAAACGAATTGGCGCCGCGAATGGTAATGCGCGACGAACTACCCGCTGTTCCGCCCGAACTGTTAATATTAACCCCAGGGATTTTGCCCTGCATGGCTTTTACAACGTCGGGTTCTGATTTCTGAACCAGCTTGTCGGCCGAAAGGCGTTCGACCGAATACCCCAAGGTTTTGTTGCTACGTTCAATCCCCACGGCGGTTACGACCACTTCGCCGAGTTGTTTGACATCGTCCGAAAGCGATACATTGATGGTTGTTTGGCTCCCTACCACTACTTCTTTGTTGGCATAACCAATAAAGCTAAAAACGAGGGTAGCGCCGTTAGGAACTTGAATTTGGTAGGTTCCTTCGGCGTTGGTCGAGCTACCTGTATTGGAGCCTTTTAGAAGGACATTGACCCCAGGCAGTGGACTGCCGTCGGCACTAGCAGTAACTTTTCCCGTTACGGTGCGGTTTTGGGCGTGGACGAACCCGACACTCAGCAGCATACCAAGCATCAGAAACAATAGATTTTTTTTCATAGATGAACTGGACATTTTGGTTTTTACATCTGTTGTAGCAACTCGAAACAATTGCCACAACAAAGTTCCCCAATTCATGTATGCCAGAAATCACCCGTTTTTAGTGGTTTATTTTGTCCAATGTTATCCTAATGTGAAGTTTGTTTATGGGAGAAATGAGCATTTTTCTGCGTATTTTTTCAGAAAATGGCTTTCTTTTCCGTAGCCTCTTTCCCCAAAAAACCGTATTTCATTTGGATACCTCCCTCATTTTTAGCTACCCCCATAGTTAGCTACCCCAAAAAAAGTTAAATAAAGCCTAACAATGCTTTTAACGACGCTTTGGAGGGTAATTGCTAGTTTTGCTCCATGAAAACGCCGAAAAAAATGGCGCATATCGGGTGATTTGGGCAATTAGTTTTTTGCAGAACTTTGACCCGAGATTTCAAAATAGATATTCATTTTAAAATTCTCATACGATTTAGTTTAGGTTAAGAACGATAGCCGTAGGACCCTGTCCTACGGCTATTTATATATTGGTAGTTTCTACTTTACTCCCTTCTACTTGTATATTTACCTTTTGAAACAGCATACCACTGTTTTTCAAAACACTTAACCGAAGATGATACATTTGACTACTACTCAAATCGAACACCTCGAAACTCAGGTGTTTCCTACTTATTTTAATACTTGTCGTTGGTTTGCAGGAAAAGCTCGCCCTCAAAAGGGATTTCAAATTCTTCATATTTTACCCGTAGGAGATGCCGTAATCTTGATAGTGGAGGCGACGTACCACGACGGAGCCCCCGAGCTATACCAGTTACCCTTTGCGGAAGTGGAGTTAGAGATTGAAGTCCCCGCCAAAGGAGTGATTGAAAAAACAGCTACCTCACAATGGATTGATGCAATTTACGACGCGGGTTTTAGGCATCAATTATATACGTCTATATATGGTCAACTTGCGCTTTCGACCGACGATGGGCAGTTTCAGGCCACCAAAGGAAGAGGACTTGCAGAGGCAGACGCGCCAGAGGTGATTGACAGTCGCGTGTTGCCCGTTGATTCGAGTAACTCAGCAATGTTGTTCGGCGGAAAATACTTTATGAAATTGTACCGCAAACTCTTCGACCAAACCAACCCTGAGGTGGAAATGGTCAGTTTTTTGACCCAACACTCTGATTTTAGCAACATTCCTGCCTATGCGGGAAGTATTACGTGGCAACGAGCAGGGCAGCCCGACGTAACGCTGGGGATGATGCAGCAGGCGATTCGGGCCGAAAAAGACAACTGGGCGCTGACGGGCGACTTCCTCAATGATTTTATGTATGGTGTCCCGTCGGGGATGTTTGGTATCAACGAAAGTGTATTTGAGCAAGTCGGTTTGTTGGGTAAACGCACGGGCGAAATGCACCTTGGCTTGTTTGCTCCTGAAGCAGAAGAAGCTTTTGCTCCCGAACATTTTGACGATTTTTACCGAAAATTCTTACTAACTCGCCTCACCGACCTGCTCGACCGTCGATATACGTTGCTGATTGAAAACTATGATAAACTCGATGTGCCTACGCAACGCTTGGCGTGGATTTTTATGGAAGCGCGGGAGCTGATTGATGATTTTGCCAACGAAATGCTAACGCGCCCGCTGGATTCGTTGCGGATTCGGATTCACGGTGATTACCATCTGGGACAAGTGCTGACCGACAAAGGGGATTTTATTGTCATAGATTTTGAGGGTGAACCCGAAGCCACCATTGCCGAACGCAAAATCAAGCACAGTCCGCTCAAGGATGTGGCGGGCATGATTCGCAGCTATCACTATGCCGTGAGTGCCAAGCTGTTTGAAAGTGCAGAAACCAAAGGGATTTCGTCCGAAAAGCTTCAAATCGTTTCCGATCGTTGGTACAAACTCATGCGCGATACCTACATGGATGCGTATTTGGAAGCCTTTGGCTGGCCGCATCCGTTGTTTAAAAGTCAAAACGAAATCAACTTCCTTTTGCTGTTTTTCTTGCTCGAAAAAGCCGTTTATGAACTCGGATACGAAATCAGCTACCGTCCATCGTGGGTGAACATTCCATTGCGCGGGATTGTCGAAGTCATCCGTGAAATCGAGAAGTTAAAAGAGCCTACGGTAAGGATTAGCCGATTGGGGATGCAATCCTAGGGTAAGTTTTGTATTTTTGTCGCGTTCATTGATGGCCCATTCTTCGCGGTAGGGGTGTATAGTGGTTAGTCTAAAAATCATTGTATCACCTTTGAACCGAGTTTTTCGGGCACAACCATTTACTTTAATGTCTAAAATTCAATCCATCGTACAGGCTTCCATTGATACCAAAAATCGTGTTTTAGCCGACGAAACGTTACTCAATACCGTAGCAGAAGTAGCTGCCGCGATGACCGAAGCCTTCAAAACGGGTAAAAAAGTGCTTTTTTGCGGAAACGGCGGAAGTGCTGCCGATGCCCAACACCTAGCGGCCGAATTTAGCGGCCGTTTTTACTACGATCGCCCCCCTTTGTATTCGGAAGCGTTGCACGTCAATTCGTCCTACGTAACTGCCGTCGGAAACGACTACAGCTACGATGTTATCTATTCTCGGATGATTGAGGCGATGGGCAAAGAAGGCGATGTTTTGGTGGGGATTTCAACTTCTGGCAACTCGCCCAACGTAGTAAAAGCCCTCGAAGCAGCCAACAAACTCGGCATGGTTACCGTCGGAATGACAGGAGAAACGGGCGGAAAAATGAAAGAAGTAAGTAAGTTTTTGATTAATATTCCTTCCAAAGATACCCCTCGGATTCAGGAATGCCATATCTTACTGGGACATATCTTGTGCCAACTGGTGGAGGAGAATGTGTTTCCTAAGTAAAAAATACAGAAAGGGGAAGCTATACACTTCCCCTTTAAAGTAACTTGGACAAAGTTAAAGTTCTTTTAATAGAATGAGAATTGAACAAATAAAAGTCGAGAATTTTAAAGCATTCAAAAATACTACCATTAAGAATTTACCTTCAATGGCTGTGTTTTTGGGAGCAAATGGTTCAGGGAAATCTACTTTCTTTGACGTTTTTGGCTTTTTAAGCGATGCTCTTCAAACGAATGCTACTATTGCACTTAATAAAAGAGGAGGTTTTCAAGAAGTAATTTCAAGAGGGTGTGATGTACATAAAGATTTTATAGTACTTGAAATTAAGTTTAGAAATCAAGAAAAAGACAGTGATAGTTCTCCCCTAATTACCTATTATCTAGAAATAGGGTTTAAAACTGGGAAGGTGTATATTAATAGAGAAGTTTTAAAATACAGACGCGGCCAAAAAACGGGTAAACCGTGGCACTTCTTGGATTTTAAAGAAGGAGTTGGAGGAGCAATTACCAATGAAAATGAATACGGCCAAACGGGAGCGGAAGAGAAAAGAATTGCTCAAAAAGTAACTAGCCCTGATATATTGGCAATCAAAGGGTTAGGTCAGTTTGAACAGTTTAAAGCCATTAGCTCTTTCAGAAGTTTACTTGAAAAATGGTACGTTTCTAATTTCAGCATTGACTACGGTAGAAGAATCTCAGATACGGGAATTTCAAATCATTTGTCAGTAACGGGAGATAACTTAGCACAGGTGACAAAATATATGTACGATTATCACCGTGATTTGTTTGATAGTATGCTAGAAAAACTTCCGAGACGTATTCCTGGTATCAACAAAGTAGAGGCAAAGGAAACGGAAGATGGAAGAATTATTTTGCGTTTTCAGGACGAAAATTTTAAAGACCCTTTTGTTGCTCGCTATGTTTCGGACGGTACAATAAAAATGTTTGCTTACATGATTTTATTGCACGATCCAGAACCTCACCCATTACTATGTATCGAAGAACCAGAAAACTTTCTTCATCCCGATTTATTGCTTCAATTAAGCGAAGAAATTAGAGAATATGCGGAGAGAGGAGGACAGGTTTTTGTTTCTACGCATTCGCCAGATTTCGTGAATGGATTAAATGTCAATGAATTGTTTTTTCTGGTAAAAGAAAAGGGATTTACTACGATTAAAGCAGCTGCTGATGATCAATTAGTAGTTGATTTAGCAAAAGAAAATGAGTTGGGATGGCTGTGGCGTAACCATTATATTACTGGAGCCAACTTATAAGATGAAAATGTTATACGTTTTTACTGAAGAACCCTCCGCACAAATTGTCATGGATTCGTTGCTTCCAAAGGTGCTTCCTGAAGGTGTAGGTTTTAAAGTGTTTCCGCATCAGGGTAAACAAGATTTGGAGAAAGCGCTAAGAAAAACGTTGCCCCAAATTAGCCAAATGCCTGGGGCCAAAATACTGGTAACACGAGATCAGGACAGCTCAAATTGTGTAGAACTCAAAAAAGAACTTAATCGTATTATAGAAGGCTCTTGTAAATGTGAATATTCGATTAGAATTATCTGTAAAGAGTTAGAAGCGTGGTTTTTGGGGGATTTGAAAGCGGTACAGGAGGCGTATCCCCGCTTCAAGCCAGAACAATATCATACTAAAGCTGATTTTAAAAATGTAGATAAAATTACCAATCCGAATAAATATTTGTTGAAGATTATACCTGAGTATAAAAACCGAGGAACATTACCTAAATTGGAGTGCTCAGAACGGATTGCTCCATTTTTGGATTTGGAAAATAATCGCTCTGAAAGTTTTAACCATACTGTACGTGCTATCCAAAAACTAATTGAAACTTAATTACTTATACATGTCTCTTTTACAAAACAAAGTCGCTATCGTAACGGGGGCTTCTCGTGGAATCGGGAAAGCCATTGCCACTCGCTTTGCCCAAGAGGGTGCTCAAGTGGCCTTTACGTATTTGTCGAGCGTCGAAAAAGGCCAAGCCTTAGAAGAAGAACTCAAACAATTTGGAACAAAAGTAAAGGGGTATCGCTCAGATGCTTCTGATTTTAAATCGGCCGAAGACCTAGTAGCACAAGTTGTGGCTGATTTCGGCACGGTTGATGTGGTAGTTAATAACGCAGGTATTACCCGCGACGGCCTGTTGATGCGTATGACCGAAGAACAATGGGACGAGGTAATTCGCGTTAACTTAAAGTCGATTTTTAACTTGACCAAAGCCGTTACCAAAGTGATGATGAAAGCCCGCAGCGGGTCAATCATCAACATTACGTCGGTGGTAGGTTTGACAGGAAACGCTGGCCAAGCCAACTACGCGGCTTCTAAAGCTGGGATGATTGGTTTCACAAAATCAGTGGCCAAAGAACTTGGTTCACGCAATATTCGTTGCAATGCTGTGGCACCTGGGTTTATCGAAACCGAAATGACAGGCGAACTCAACGAAAAAGCCATCGAAGAATGGAAACAGGGAATCCCGCTCAAACGCGGCGGTGCTCCCGAAGAAGTAGCCGACTGTATCGTGTTTTTGGCCTCTGATATGTCGAAATACATCACAGGGCAGGTGTTACAAGTCGATGGCGGAATGGTGATGTAAAATAACAGAGACTGGGTTATTTTATAAAAACGAATAGAGTTAAAATGGCACACCGATTAACCAAATCGGTGTGCCATCAGTTTTTTTAAAAATGGAATCGTAAGTGGAAATAAATAACCGATAATTCTCTAATGTTTGCAGCCGAGATTATTTTTCAGACACCATATTGGTACGTAGGATTGTGTTTGTTGGCAGGGGCGGCCTATGCTTTTTTTCTTTATCAACCTAAACCCGTTTGGAGTAAAACAACCAACTACGCGCTTGCCTTTTTTCGGGGAGCGCTGGTGAGTATCATCGCTTTTTTACTGCTTAATCCGCTGTTGAGAAGTATTCAAACTTTCAGCGATAAGTCGAAGGTAGTATTGGCGATTGACAACTCCGAATCGGTCGCAAGCTATGGAAAAAAAGCCTTGGAATCGCTCGAAAAGCTTCGTGAAGCCCTCGCCGACGAAGGAATAGACGCGGCGGTTCAAACCTTAAATTCCGAAAATTACCAAGAAGAGTTGTCGAAAGTGGCTTTTAATCAGCCTACTACCAATCTCGCTGACATGTTGGGAGGAGCAAAGAGTAATTACGAAGGTCGTAACTTGACCGATGTGGTACTGCTCACCGACGGGATTAGCAACCAAGGACTTGCGCCCACTTTTACCAATTATCCATTTCGAATTCACAGCGTAGGCGTAGGAGATACCTTGCCCAAACGTGACATCAGCATCAAAAACATTGCTGCCAATAAAATTGCCTATTTAGGCAACCAATTTCCTATCAACGCCGACATCGTGGCGAGTGGTTTTCAAGGACAAACCGTTACCGTAACGCTCCGCCAAGGAAGCTCAACGCTGAGTAGCCAACGAGTAACTTTTAGCCAAAAGGACGATTTTAAACAAATCTCTTTTCAAGCAACTTCGGCCATCAAAGGACTTCAACACTATGTCATCGAGGTGGAGGCTTTAAAAGGGGAATTTACGACCCGAAACAACCGCCGCGATGTCTATCTTGACATCATCGACGGGAAAGAAAAAGTGCTCGTGTTGGCCTTGGCCACGCACCCCGACATTAAAGCGATTCGGACAATTTTAGAGAAAAACCTCAACTATGAGGTGGATGTCAAAGTGTTTGGCGTCAATCCATCGGCTGAAACTTACCCCGACAGAAAATACGACCTCATTATTTTGCATCAACTGCCCGATTTGTTCAACATCGGTGGAGACATTATTCAACGCTATTTGCAGCGCGATAATACGCCGCTGTTCTTCATTTTAGGTTCGCAAGCCAATACTGCCAAGGCTAGTCAGCTCAATTCAGCCGTAACGGTAATGGCCAATCCAGGGCAAATTGATAAAGTGTCGGGGCGATTTAACCCTAACTTTAATTTGCTTAATCTCGACCCCGAAAAACTCCGAATTTTGGAAAAAATGCCTCCGTTGACGGTTCCCTTTGGAGAATATCGTTTGTCGCCAGGAAGTGAAGTGGTGTTGTATCAAAATGTTGGCAATCTCAAAACTACAAAGCCATTGTTGGTGCTGAATACGGGTGGTGCGCGCAAGTCAGCAGTATTGGCAGGGGAGGGGATTTGGCAATGGCGCATGGAAGAATACGCCTTGACCGAAAAGCAAGAAGCCGTTGACGAACTCCTGCAAAAAGTGATTCAGTTGATTTCGGTCAAAGAAGACAAACGCAAGTTTCGGGTCTATCCGTTGGCGAACGAATACAACGTAGGCGACAAAGTGACGTTTGAAACCGAAGTGTATAACGATATTTACGAAAAAACGTACGGACAAAGTATTCGCCTTGAAATCACGGACGAACGCGGCAAAACCAAACCTTATACGTACACCAACGCCGAAGGAAGCTCGCGTTTTGAGCTAAGTGGCCTTGGTCAAGGAGTGTATCAGTACAAAGCAACGACTAGTTTGCAAAACAAAGTAGAATCGGTAACGGGGCAATTTATTGTGCGTGATTTGGCACTTGAAACCCTCAACCTGACGGCTGATTATGGAATGCTACGCGCACTTTCCCAACAAACAGGCGGGCAGTTTGTGAAGGCCGACCAAATCGAACAATTGAAAGACTATTTGCTCAAAAACAAGGCACCCGACCGCCTAGATAGTGCTGAAGATTTGTCCGAATTGATTCAGAACAAGTGGTTGTTTTTCTTGCTGCTGTTGTTAGCAACAGCCGAATGGGGAGTACGAAAGTACCAAGGAAGTTATTAACCATCATAATGCCTCAAATTAGACAACAGTTAGTAATTCTAGTATTGTGCATTTTCACGTTGGGGAGAGAAGAGGCTTTTGCTCAAAAAGATACACTGGCTACTCGTCCCAATTACAGAGCTTTGCGCTGGATAATGGCGGGCGAAAGTGCAGCCTACGTTGGGTCAATTTATGGCTTGAGCAAGGCGTGGTACAAGACCAATGATTTTAGCCATTTCCACGTAAGTGACGATGCGCATGAGTGGCAACAGCTCGACAAGGTAGGACATTTTTTTACAGCTTACCAAATCTGTCGCCATACTGCGGCGCTTTATCAGCAAACCAATGTGAGCCGTAAACAAGCAGCGTTGTACGGTGCGCTTTCTGGTTTTTTGTTTTTGACCCCTATCGAAATTTTGGATGGATTTCAGTACCCGACTTATGGTTTTTCTCCTTCCGACATGGTGGCGAATGTGCTGGGTCCATCGCTTTATTTGGGGCAGTATGCCCTTTGGAACGAAGAACGCATTGTTCCCAAATTTTCTTTTCACCCGACGTCACTTGCGAAGGTTCGCCCCGAACTACTTGGTCAAAACCTCAGTGAACAATGGCTGAAGGATTACAATGGACAAACGTACTGGTTTTCGTTCAATGTGGCTTCTTTTATGCCAGCCTCTCGCTTTCCAAAGTGGCTTAGTGTGTCGTTTGGATACGGCATTCACGATATGGTAGGGGCAGAAATCGAAAAAAGTAGAATGTTAGGATATGACCCCTATCGGCAATACTACCTGTCGTTAGACATAGATTTTCGGCGTATTCCAACCCGTCGAAAAGGCTTAAAGGCATTGTTTTTTCTGTTAAATACAGTGAAAATACCTGCTCCGACGTTGGAATACACACGAAAATATGGAGTCAAAGCCCATTGGCTATATTTCTAACAATGGCTTGTTAGAACGAGGTCTTCTAATAAATACTCAGTGCTTCTTGGTATTTTTTTGGCGTTACCCCAAAATGCTTCTGGAACATTTTATTAAACTTAATGGGATGAGAATACCCTACTTGCAGGGATACCTGCGCTCCCCTGACTCCTTTTCGTAATAATTCGGCGGCGTACTCCATTTTTCTATCAATATAGAATTGATAAAATGGTTTGCCATAAGCATCTTTAAAATGTGTTTTGAATACCGACACCTTAAAGTTTAAACGTTGGGCTACCACTTCTAAATTTGGCTCTTCTCCCGCCGACAAATAATGGTCAATCATTCGTTCAATTTCCTTTTTTAGGGAAAACAGACGCTTTACATGCCCTTCTTGTGATTTAGAACCCCCGCCCATCTCATAAGGTGGGTCTTCCATAATAGCCTGGTTTGTAGTGTCATAACTCGAAGATGTAGGCACATTTACATCGTTAGGTTGGTGGCTCACAACAAAGGGCACCTTGGTTTGTAGAAGTAGTTCTACAACATGTGTTAACTCCTCTTGCTTAATAAAAATGTTGACGTATGGGGGAGCCACTTGATTTGAAATAGGGTCTATATGTATCATATTACTGGTAGGGTAAACGATTGTAAACTATACTGATTTTCAAAAGTAAGAATTTTTTTAAAGTTAAAACGGGACTACTTATTAAACGGTCTTGAATGGGTATATTAGGTACTAAAACGGTTACGAAGCTATACTTGTGTCATTTCTACACTTTTCTAATAGACATGTTTTATATGCCTATTAAACATATTGATATAAATCGAATATACCCTTCAAGCAAACGTTTATAGATTTTCTTTAGGTATTTATTATAATAAGTAATTCTTTTGCTCAAGATTTTGGCTTTTACCACTCCTTGCTCACCTATGAATATTTTGTTTATTCAATCCAATCCGCTGGAAAACTCGCATTTTGAACTCCTGCTTTCTAATTTAGGCTACTCAATCGTTGGTAAAGTTGGCTCTTGTGATGAAGGACTTGATTTGATTGAAGTAAGTCACGTGGACTTAATTATCGCGACGATTTTTGAAGATGCAACGGCCCAAGACAAGGAATGCTTGGGGTCGTTAGGGGCTTTTCAAATTCCGATTATATTAATCATCAATGAAGACGTGCCTCAAATCTATGAGAAGGTCGCCAATTTTACACACGTATTTTATTTAGTGAAGCCCTTTCATACACATACCTTGGAGAGCGCTATCCGAATCTTATCGCAACAAATCAGGCAAGAACCACAATTTATCAGGGGTACTTCTCGCGGTGAAATTATTGCGATTAAAGACATTCTGTACATCGAGGTAGAACGTACCTACACCTTCATTCAGACCAAGACCAAGCGTTATGCGTTTAAAAAATCGCTTACGTTGCTGAAACAGCACTTGCCTTTGGGGCGCTTTTTGCAAATACACCGTAGTTTTCTGGTTCAGAAAAAGTTCGTCAAAAAAATAGACTTTGAAAAGAGCCAAGTAGAGCTTGAGGAGGGGCATTTTCTCCCAATAAGTCGGCGTGCAAAACATGAATTGCAGTCGAAAAACCTCAATAATATTATTTAGTGGGATATAAGTCTATATACCAAATTTAGCTAGTAAACTTATCGGCTTTGGTTTGTTTATGCTTTTGTAGATTAAAAGCTTGTTTTGTCCCTATTGATAGATACCAAAATATAGATTTGTTTTTGGTATATTATGGTAGATTAAGGTTAGATTAAATAGGTGTTTTTGAAAAAAAATAAAAATTAGTATATTTATTTATGACATTGGAATGTCGAAATTTTTTAAATTATGTTTATTGGGATTTGATTCGTATTTTTCTCTTAAAAAGTATCCATTTTTAGTGAAAATAGGGTGTGCCTATTTTGACAGTTTATTGAGTTTTTATATGCTTTTACTGGATTTATTCTTATTTATATCTTTTAAAATCAAATAGTTGTAGAGTTTTTAAAATTTTTTAGTTAAGTTGATTTTAAATAAAATAACATGTGCGTACAACTTCAATGAGTATCTTATTTGTGAATTAATTTTAGGTTTTAGACGGACGGTTTTTTTGTCGGCATCATAATTGTAGTTGAGGGTATTTCCTTTTTTTTATGTGTCTTCACAATTAATTTTATTTGAGACTTCCTTTGGTATCCTATAAGGAGCCGTATGTATCCTTTTCAGGTAATTGTGTACTTTTTGGGATGGTATTTGATACATACTACTCCAAACATTTTACCCATGAAAAAGTACATCTACATTCATTCTATCCAGCCAAAAATTTACAGATTGATTTTCCTGACCTCATTGCTACTGGGCACAGTCTTGTGTGCGAAGGCGCAGGTAACGATTTCTTTGGACTACAAAGAGAAAAATAACTTGACCACCGTTCAATCGGGGGATAAGTACACGCTTCAGTTGGATTATTCGGTTTCCAGCACCACGGGAAATGCGTCTAATGTAAAGGCAGTGATTAATTTGCCTGATAACATTTATACCGTGGGCGAATTTGTAGGAACTACCCACGCCCCAGTGGCGAACTTTGTTTTTACCAATACGGTAGGAGCCAAAAAGCTGACGATTAACTTTATAAATCCTGTGCCATCGGGTTCGACGGGCGTGTTGGAGTTTATTGTCAGAACCAATAACCTGACCACGCCCAATAACACCCAACTTTGTACAACCGCTGAGATCACAGATGGTAGTGGCGCTACTTCAGGGGCCAAAAACCATTGTATGACTGTAACGGCTGCGCCGCGGATTTGCGCTCAAAAAACATTATTCAATGGCGGCGCTATTGATAACATAACAACCTATCGGGTTCGGGTTTATGCTGGCACCAGTTCTACTTCTCCTCTAAATACTCCCTTGGGAACATTGCAGGCAACAAATATTACGGTTACTGACAATTTACCCGCCAATGCCGAATTTATCAGTGCCAAAGTATATAACCTCACAGGTGCAGAGGTTGCAACAGGAACCTACTCCGCGGGCGTAGTGACGGCAAGCATACCTAATTTAACCTTACGACAATATTCCAACGGTACTTGGGAAAGTTTTTACTTTAATTTAGATATACAGGTGAAATTCAACTCACCTACTTTTAGTGCCAACGATGTCGTGACCAATACCGCTACAGTAGCTTATACGCCCTTAACAGGTACAGCCTCTGTGCTCAATGATGGTGACAATGTAGGAGGATGTGTTGCTGATTTAGTAGAGACAATTACCTTGGCCGCGCCCGTTACCTCAGCTGTATTAACAAAATCTGCGGGGTCGAATCTCAATGCCTATCCAGGTCAGCGATTTACGTATGCGTGGAGTTTTAGGAATACAGGAAACACACCTTTGGAAAATGTCGAAATCCTAGAAACGATTCCTGCCAATGTCGTCATAGACCAAGATGCCGAATATAACGGTGTACGGGTGCTTGACTGGGTAAATGTTGATCACATCGAGTACCAAACCAATGTGTCAGGAAGTACTTGGGTTGTATTGGCCGCTGGTGCGGGTGTTCCCGACCTACCTTCGGGGACTTTGTTTACAAAACTCAAGTTTGTACTGAGAACCCCGTTTCCGCCAAATGCTTGGGTGCAACCCAATAGCCACATCTTGCACTTTAAATCACTAACTGAAGTCACAACTGCCGAAACCGTGACTAACTGTATGGAGTGGACTAGTACCACAGCGGGAATACCCAACCAAGCAGGACGAACGGCGTGTAATAGTTCGGTGACGTTACTACCAAGACCTACTACTGCTAAAGCGATATATAACGCAGGTCATCTCTCAAACTGTTCACAAGTAATTGGAGGGACGGTGACTTTTACAGGGTTGGTCATCGCTGATGTGGGGTATGCTGATGGTACCAATCCTGTCTGTGCTTTGTTGATTCCTTCTGGATTTACTTATGTGCCAGGTTCGGAGACATTTACTCCCAACAATTCGGGTATCACAACGCCTCCTACCTTACAAATTATCCCTAATTACATTACAACGGGTGGGGTGTTGAGAGACTTATATCGCTGGACATTTCCAAGCGGAACAATCTTACCTCACGGTGAAAGGTTCTCGGTGAATGTTTCCGTAAAAATATCGCCAGCTCTTGCAGCTGGAAGTTATAATGCCGATTTTATTGCGACTTTTTCCAATGCTTCTGTGAGTGAGCCTGATTACAATTTCGGAAATTTTGTGGATACCCAAGACTGGGATTTAGACGGTAACACCACAGAAACCGTAGGAAGAGCTAACAGTGGTTATGGTCAATGTGATATAAGCATTGCAGCTTCGGCTTCGATGGAATCCATTAAATGGGTCAAAGGGCTATGCGATGTTGCCTATTCTCGCTATCCTGCTTTTGGGCAAACAGTACCTGGCGGAGACGCAGACTACCGACTCATCATCAAAAATACGGGTAATGTGGTGATGAAAGACATCAAAATCATTGACATCTTACCATTTATAGGTGACAGAGGCGTGATTGATCCTCAGGCACGTCAAACACAGTGGCGTCCCAACTTGGCCAATCCAATTTCTGCGCCAGCAGGGGTCACAGTTTATTATACAACTGTTTCTAATCCTTGCCGCGATGAAGTAAAGCAACCCGCTGACCCTTCGCCCTTCCCAACGGGTTGTACACCTCCTAACTGGAGCGTGACGCCACCTTTGGATATTACACAGGTACAGGCCGTCAAAATTGATTTTGGCACCAAAACATTGGCAGGTGGCGATTCGTTGGTGTTCAGCTGGCCAATGCGAGCACCAGTAGATGCCCCAACTAACGACGAAATTGCGTGGAACTCTTTTGGTTTTGTCGCTACTCGTTCTGATAATAACCAGCCACTATTGGCTGCCGAGCCTATTAAAGTAGGGATTAAGCTCAAACCAATTCAGCCTGCGGTATATGGTGATTATGTATGGATTGATACCAACAAAAATGGTATTCAAGACGACGGCGCAACGGGGGTATCAGGCGTGCGGGTAGAGCTTTACAAAGACAATGGCGATGGTGTGTCAGATCCTGCCACCGACCTATTCGTCGGCTTTACGGTGACTGATGGCACGGGTAAATATTTGTTCTCTACCTTACAACCTGGCGATTACTTTGCCAAGTTTTATCCGCCAGCGGGCTATGTAACTACCACGAGCAATCAGGGAGGTAATGATGCTTTAGATTCTGATGGTATCATTACGATTGTAACAACCTTAGATGCAGGGGAGGACGATCGTACTTGGGATTTGGGTATTTATCAAGACACTAATTGTGATGTAAAAATTACCAATTACACCCTTAGTCCGTGTGTATGGACAGGTACTGCCAGTGAAGTAACAGTGAATGTATTTGTGGCTTGGGCCAATGCGCCAAGTGGCCAAAACATAAATGTGGTACTCAATGGGGTAACACAAACCATAGACCTCACTACGGCTACCTCACCCGCGTTGGTGTCGTTTACGCTATCTGCCAACAATACTGATTATGTACTCAATGCAGTGTTTAGTGGAACCAGCACTTGTAAAGATAGCAAGACGATTCGTACACCTTTGCCTTGTCAGCCAGCAGTCTGTGTTCTTAATATAGATGCAGTGAATGTGGGGGCTTGTAAAGATGGCAAAGCACCACTGGATATAGTCGTGTCTTGGTCGAATAATCCAGCGGGTGAAAATATCGTTGTGACAGCGGGAGATTCAACCCGCATCATCAATGTCTCAGGTGGTGTACTGTCGCCAGTGACGGTCAACTTCAATATGCCAAGTAGTGGTCAAGTAGATGTACCTATCAGTGTAGGTTTTCAAACAACCACAGCTTGTAAAGACACAGATAAATTTACCTTACCTAACTGTATTTGTATCAAACCAAATGCAGGAAATGATGTGAGTGTTTGCGCGCCAGCTACCACCGCTAAACTAACAGCCACCACGGCAGGTGGCACATGGGCACCAATTGGTAGTCCTGCCAACCCTGCTGCCGCAACCATTGATGCCAATGGCAACGTAATAGGCATGACTGTAGCAGGAACGTATCGTTTTGTGTATTCGGTCAGTGGGTTAAATTGTACTGATACTGCCCAAGTGGTAGTAAACGCCAAGCCAAATATTGCGGACGGCAGTGCGACGATATGTGCGGGAGAGTCGGTGAACTTAACCTCAAGAATTACGAATTATGCCACGTATTTGAGCCCAGTGTGGACAGTAGGCACAGCAAGCGGTACGGCAGTGGCAACACCAACGTCGGTGAAGCCAACAGGCACGACGACCTACGTGTTGGTAGCTCAAAACGCCTTAGGTTGTAAAGATACGGCGAATGTAGTAGTAACGGTGAATCCCAAACCAAATGCAGGAAAAGACACGACGTTAGTTTGTGTAAATGCTGCGACGAATACCTTGGCGACGAGCTACACGCTAGTACCAACTCCAGCGGGCGGCACGTGGTCACAATTGGGCACAACCCCAGCTACGGCGACGATTACGGGAAACAACGTGACCAACATGACAGTAGTAGGAACTTACCAGTTTATTTATACGACTGTGGCAGGTTGCAAAGATACGGTAGCGGTGACAGTCGCTCCATGTGCGGGTTGTGTGAAGCCGAACGCAGGTTCTGATGCAGCGTCGGTGTGTCAACCAACGGCTACGGCGAAATTGACGGCGCTGACGACGGGCGGCACGTGGGCACCGATAGGCAGCCCCGCCAACCCCTCGGCGGCGAGCATTGATGCCAATGGTAACATCACAGGACTGAACGCGGCAGGTACGTACCGATTTGTGTATTCAATCACTTCTGGCGGTCAGACTTGTACTGATACAGCCCAAGTGGTAGTAAACGCCAAGCCAAATATTGCGGACGGCAGTGCGACGATATGTGCGGGTGAGTCGGTGAACTTAACATCAAGAATCACGAATTATGCAACGTACTTAAGTCCAGTGTGGACGGTAGGCACGGCAAGTGGCACGACAGTGGCGACACCAACGTCGGTGAAGCCAACAGGCACGACGACCTACGTGTTGGTAGCTCAAAACGCCTTAGGTTGTAAAGATACGGCGAATGTAGTGGTGACGGTGAATCCAAAACCAAATGCGGGTAAAGACACGACGTTGGTCTGTGTAAATGCAGCGACGAATACATTAGCAACGAGTATAACCTTGTCGCCAAGCCCAGCGGGCGGAACGTGGGCACAGTTGGGCACAACTCCAGCCAGCGCGACTATTACTGGAAACAACGTGACCAACATGACAGTAGCAGGAACGTACCAGTTCATTTATACGACGACCGCAGGTTGCAAGGATACAGTAGCAGTGACAGTAGCGCCATGTGCGGGTTGTGTGAAGCCGAACGCAGGCTCCGATGCAGCGTCGGTGTGCCAGCCAACGAGTACGGCGAAACTGACGGCGTTGACGACAGGCGGCACGTGGGCACCGATTGGCAGTCCTGCGAACCCCTCGGCGGCGAGTATTGATGCCAATGGCAACATCACAGGTTTGAATGCAGCAGGAACGTACCGATTTGTGTATTCAATTACTTCGGGTGGTCAAACCTGTACGGATACGGCTCAAGTGGTAGTAAACGCCAAGCCGAATATTGCTGACGGCAGTGCGACGATATGTGCGGGTGAGTCGGTGAACTTGACATCAAGAATCACGAATTACGCCACGTATTTGAGTCCAGTGTGGACGGTAGGCACAGCAAGCGGTACGGCCGTGGCGACACCAACTTCGGTGACACCAACAGGCACGACGACCTATGTGTTGGTAGCTCAAAACGCGGCAGGTTGTAAAGACACAGCCAATGTAGTAGTGACGGTGAACCCGAAACCAAGTGCAGGAAAAGACACGACGTTGGTTTGTGTAAATGCGGCGACGAATACCTTGGCGACGAGCTACACTTTAGTACCAAGTCCCGCAGGCGGAACGTGGGCACAATTGGGGACGACACCAGCGACGGCAACGATTACGGGAAACAACGTGACCAACATGACAGTAGCGGGAACGTACCAGTTCATTTATACGACGACAGCAGGTTGCAAAGATACAGTAGCGGTAACAGTAGCTCCATGTGCGGGTTGTGTAAAACCAGATGCAGGCCCTGATGCGGCGGCAGTATGTCAGCCAACGAGCACGGCGAAATTGACGGCGTTGACGACGGGCGGCACGTGGGCGCCGATTGGAAGTCCCGCAAACCCATCGGCAGCGAGCATTGATGCCAACGGTAACATCAGCGGTTTGAATGCGGCAGGCACGTACCGATTTGTGTATTCAATCACCTCAGGCGGTCAAACTTGTACTGATACGGCTCAAGTAGTAGTGAACGCCAAGCCAAATATCGCTGATGGTTCTGCGACGATTTGCGCGGGTGAGTCAGTTAACTTAACTTCAAGAATCACAAATTACGCCACGTATTTGAGTCCAGTATGGACAGTAGGCACAGCAGGCGGCACGGCAGTGGCGACACCAACTTCGGTGAAGCCAACAGGCACAACGACCTACGTATTGGTAGCCCAAAACGCAGCTGGCTGTAAAGACACAGCCAATGTAGTAGTGACGGTGAATCCAAAACCAAGCGCGGGTAAGGACACGACATTGGTTTGTTCAAACGGCAATGTTCCAGCAAGTGTTCAATTGTCAGCGACGCCGACGGGAGGCACGTGGTCAGCTTTGACGGGTAACCCAACGGGAGCAACAGTGAACAGTTCAGGATTGGTGAGCATCACCAACGCCACGGCGCAAGGCAAGTCGTTTGACTTTATCTATTCAGTAAATGGTTGCCAAGATACGGTGAAAGTGATTGTACCAACGTGCCCAGCACCATGTGTTGAGTCCACGATAACAGTGAATGCACCAGTTTGCTCGGCAGATGCCCAAACGTACAGCTTTACCTTCACGGTGGCCAACCAATTGGGAGTCTTGAAGGTAAACAGGGGTATTTTGAGTGGCACAAACCCATACACGGTATCAGGTGTGCCTTCGGGTCAGAATGTGATTATTACTGACAGCTTGAGTGCTATTTGTAAGTCAGACACGATTATTGCAGGCGTGAATTGTAACTGTAACCCAGCGATGCCACAGTTGCTGACGCCAAGTTTGACAGCTTGTATCGGTGATACATTCCCGACGTTGAAGGCGACAGTAGTGGGACTAGCAACAGTAGAATGGTTTAGCCAACAAACGGGCGGAACGGTATTGTCAACGGGCTTAAACTTCAAGCCAAGTGGCACAGTGACAGCGAATACGGTGTTCTACGCCCAAGCACGTAGTACCGACCCAACGTGTCCGACGGCGGTGAGCACAAGCCGTGTACCCGCGACGATTAATGCGCAAAGTTGTATTGATACCATTGACTTAGCGTTGAAGAAGTCGATTAATACCAAAATTGCGCAGGTAGGTGATGTGTTGACTTACACGATTAAAGTATGGAACGAATGGACTAAGAACGCAACGGGCGTAGAGGTGGTGGATTCAATCGCGGCGACGGTTCAGTTTGTAAGCGGTAGCTTTAGTCCAAGCCGAGGTAGCGCGACGATTAGCGGAAATGTGATTAAATGGACGATTGGCAACATTGCCGCCAACGGTGACACGGTAACGTTGAGTTATCAAGTGAAAGCCACGCAAGCGGGTGTCCATTTGAACACGGCGGAAATCAGCAAGACCAACGAGAAAGACCGAGACAGCACGCCAGGCAATGGCAAAGGTGGTGAAGATGACATTGATCAAGAGTGTTTCACGGTACCTTTTGAGTTGTGTCCAAGTGAAAAGCTAGAAGTAAGTGTACCAGCGAGTCTGACGAACGTACAATGGTTCAAAAACGGCGGTACGACGGTGGTAGCGACGGGGAATGTGGTATTGTTCTCAGAAGTGGGCGTTTATACGTTCACAGCGACGAACCAGACGTGTCCAGCCAACGGTTGTTGCCCAGTGATTGTTGAAGCAGGTACCAACTGCTGCCCAGCTGACTTGTGTATTCCGTTTACGGTGAAGAAGAAACGAAAATAAAAATGGAGTAAATAATAAAGGCGGCCCACAGGCCGCCTTTATTATTTAGCGTTGACAGTAGTGGTATCAATTCCAATAGAGTCGGCGTCGCTGGTGACATCAAATGCCCTGACAAGCTGTTTTTTCTTGTTCCAAGGAGCGGTAGTACGGCTTGCCATATCAATGGCAATGCCTACAAAAATGGCAATAAAAACGATGCTAACAACGATAAATATTTTTCGATTTCGGTTCATTCATTTAAAAGTTGGGTGGGGTATCATAACTAATAAACTTTCCTGTTTCGGCAGAAACTTCACTCCATTGAAGGTTTTCAAAGGCAATGGTAATCACGCCACCTTTTACCATAGAATCTATGTCGGTGTTGGCCAGATAATCTGAAAAGTAACTTGCGTCAGGGTTATGCCCAATAATCATCAAGTGTGTACAGTTTTCAGGCGCATGATTGACGGTGTTGATGTAAGATCTTGGGCCTCCGTCGTACAAGTTACGGGTGCTCTGAATTTTTTCTTTGCTGTAGCCTAATTGTTCACCCAGAAGTTGGGCAGTTTGAAATGCACGGGGTGCCGAACTGCTAATGAGCAAGTCGGGGACAAGTCCTTTACTATGCAAAAAACGGCCCATTCGGGTAGCTTCAGATTTACCATAAGCAGAAAGTTCACGTTCAAAATCCTTAAAGAAAGAAATCGAGTCCTCTGCGGTTGCGTGCCGAACAATATATAAGTAGCGTGTCATTGATGAAATGTTTTTGGCAAAAATAGGCTATCTTTGCTGGCTCGCCAAGTGTCGCCCGCATGAAATTTTTTAATTATCTCGCTGCATTCCTGCTATTTAGCATTGCATTTGTTTTTTATCGCTTCGTATTTCAGAATGCAGTCAATGTTCCTTATTTTGATGATTATGCCTATTTGGAATATATCATTAAGTTTACGGATGCCCCTACATTTCAGGCATTTCTTCAGGCATTGGAGTTCAAGCACAATGGCCATGGGGTGATTACGGCAAAGCTTGCTTTTTGGATTGATTACTTGTTGACGGGGCAAGTCAACTACCGAACGTTGATTTTGGCGGGTAGTTTATTGGTGGCTATTTTGTTCGGTTATTTCTGGAAAGTGCTGTCTGTCAATAAAATACCGTTTTATCTTGTGTTTCCAGTGGGCCTGTTTCTTTTTACGCCTGCTTACCACGAGAATATTTTTTGGGCAGCCGCACTTTGGCAATATACCGCTTCTTTTGTGGTGGGTATTGTCACCTATTATTTACTTGCTGTACCTAGGTGGAGTACTTTGGCAGGAGCAATCGTAGGAGGCTATTTGCTAACCTATACCAATGGAAACGGGCTATTTGGTATGTATGTTGGGCTGTTGATTCCTTTACTTCAGTATCGTTACCGTGCTGCCTTGGTATGGTTGCTGGCTTGTATTCTCACGACTGTTGCTTTTTATTGGTACTATCCTTTTGGCTTTGGGTCATTAAATCAGGATAAAAGTTTCAAAAATTCACTGCTTACTTTACTTTCATTTTTTGGCGCTGGGGCGTCCTACCTACGCGGGCGCTTGCCCGAAGTTGCCGTGTTGGGGGGAGCTATCACTTTGGTGTTGCTCACACTGGCTTCTTGGGTAGGAGGTGCGTTTGTGGTTTCTGTTGTTCGTCAGAGGAGTAAAGAGTTGTTCCCCTTTTCTCTCCCCAAAATCCTGACCGTTTTTACTCAAAAATCCGAAAACTTATCTTTGTTGGCATTGTTGGCGTGGTTGCTGATTACGGGCTTAGGGGTAGCAACTGCCCGCGCTGGCCAAGCTTTAGAAACCCCCGCGCGCTACATGATTTATTCGGTTATGGCAATGGTGGCCTTGTATTCTACGCTCCTTATTTTGGTTCCTCAAAAGGTACGCAAGTTTGTGGCTGCTGGAATGACACTTTTTGGTGGGCTTTTTTTCTTAGGAACCTACCTGTTTGCCGCGCCTGAAGTGGTTAACTTCCGAAATTCGCTGGTGGCCGATGCGCTGTCGTTGCGGGCACACGGTCGGGTGAGCGGGAAACTAGAAACAATGACCAACAGCGTGACCAAAAAATATTTTGATGAGTCGGTTCAACGAAAAATGTACGTTTTACCCCTTGATTCTTCATTGACAATTCCAACCACGAGTGCAGACACAACCAAATTAAGCGTAGTTCCTTTTACATTTCAATCCGATACGCTGCCTGCTTACGGTGGAATTTTGATAAAAAAAATAGTAAATTCGTCGGTGTCTATCGACCAAAGCCAAGCTGACAATGCCCTGTTTGTTTTGCTTACCAACGACACCACTTCCTATGTTTCGGCGGCGCGTTTGACACCAAGTCGCGACCGTAAGGCATTTTTGAAAACACGTCATTATTTCCGTGAAGGGTTTGAAGCCTGGATTTTTCAGGATAATGTTCCCGCAGGTACTTATCGTTTGGGGCTACTGTACCACGAAAATGGCCAAAATCGAATTGTCTATACTTCAGAAAAATTAGTGGTAAAAAATTACGGGAAATAAGCCGTAACTTTGCGGACTTTTTATCGAATGCACTCATTTATTATGTCAAAAATAGAACAAGAAATCGCCAAACGGCGCACGTTTGCGATCATTAGTCACCCCGATGCTGGGAAAACGACGCTTACCGAAAAGTTGCTACTTTTTGGGGGAGCAATCCAAACGGCGGGTGCTGTTAAATCCAATAAAATTAAGAAAACGGCCACTTCCGACTTTATGGAAATCGAGAAACAACGTGGTATCTCGGTGGCTACGTCGGTAATGACGTTTGAATATAATGACCTGCTTATCAATATCCTCGATACGCCAGGTCACAAAGACTTTGCCGAAGATACCTACCGAACCCTCACGGCTGTGGATTCGGTAATTTTGGTGATTGACTGCGTAAAAGGGGTAGAGGAACAAACTGAACGCCTCATGGAAGTGTGTCGGATGCGAGATACCCCAGTGATTATATTCATCAATAAAATGGACCGAGAAGGGCAAAATCCGTTTGATTTATTGGATGAATTGGAACAAAAACTCAACCTCAAAGTGCGCCCATTGACATGGCCCGTCAATGGGGGAGCTACCTTCAAAGGAGTGTATCACTTGTTGGAGAAACAAATGTATTTCTTCAAAGTCAACAAAACGAAAGTGGAAGATGACGTGGCTTTGTTGGAATTAGATTCGTCGGAGCTTGACCAAAAAGTAGGTGAGCGCGATGCCAATCAACTGCGTGAAGATGTAGAGCTTATCGAAGGCGTATATGATACCTTTAACCGAGATACGTATTTGTCGGGTAAAGTAGCCCCCGTGTTTTTTGGAAGTGCGGTCAACAATTTTGGTGTACGTGAGCTTTTGGAGGCATTTTGCCAAATTTCTCCACTTCCTGCAGCTCGCCCAACGAACGTGCGTTCGGTGGATCCACTCGAAAAGAAATTTACGGGTTTTGTGTTTAAAATTCACGCCAACATTGACCCGCGTCACCGCGACCGTATTGCGTTTTTAAGGGTATGTTCAGGGATTTTTGAGCGAGGCAAATTTTACCACCATACGCGCTTAGATAAATCGGTGCGTTTTTCCAATCCATACAGTTTTATGGCTTCTGCTAAAGAAGTTGTAGAAGAAGGTTTTCCTGGCGATGTGATTGGTTTGTACGACACAGGGACGTTTAAGATTGGAGATACGTTGACGGAAGGAGAAGACCTACAATACGCGGGGATTCCTAGTTTTTCACCCGAGATTTTCAAAGAGTTGATCAACCTTGACCCTATGAAATCGAAACAGTTGGAAAAAGGCATTCAGCAGTTGACCGACGAAGGGGTGGCGCAGCTGTTTACGGTACAACCTGGAAATCGGAAAGTAGTAGGTACAGTGGGAGAGCTTCAATTTGAAGTAATCCAGTACCGTCTCGAACACGAGTATGGTGCCAAATGCCGTTGGATACCAATGAACACCTCGCGGGCATGTTGGATTACCAGCGAAGACCCTAAGAAAATACAAGAATATATCCGTTTGAAAGGAACCCAAATTGGGTACGACAAAGACGACAATCCAGTGTTTTTAGCTGATTCGGAATGGATGGTTCGGATGAATCGAGACAATAATCCCGACATTCAGTTCCATACCACATCAGAATTTAAAGTGACGGCAGGTTAATCAAAAGCGGGGATTTACCCCGCTTTTTTTATGTTGAATTGGCCTTACAAATAGTCAATTTGGGTAGATGCCTAGCTTAATACAGTTGGTATTTAATTTTGAAAATCTCGTTGATTTTGACCAAGAAAGTTTCGTTTGGTGATTGAGCAATTGTACTTTCCCTGTATTTGGTATAGAGGTCCAAAATCTCATTTTCTGCCTTTTTATCGAGTAATGATAAATCGAGCATCATTGCTTTATTGAGGTCATTGGGTTCAAATTTTTGAAGACCATTGCCATATTCTCTTCGATTGTCTTCAAAAATTTCTCTTGCAATATCAGTCAATAAATAGGCAAATAAAACATCAATATTTATATTGTTGAATAAATTATTTTTGACTGGGTAAACACAATGAAAAGTAGTTAGATTAGAAATGTTTGCTTCATTTCTAATGAATTTTAGCCCACTTCTATTGAAAACGGAAACCCAAATGGGGGATGGAGGACGGTTCTCTAAAGAATACCAAGGGGTTCTGCAAGAGGTAAGGTATTTTTTATCAATTCCTGTTTTTTCCCCAATCTCAATATATTTTAAGACATTTTCTTCTTTGGAACCAATTGCGTTTAATAAATAGGTCTGCCGATTTGCATTTACTAGAGAATTAAAGTTATCTAATGTCAAAAAATTACCTTTAACATCCAGCGCTTTACAGATACAGGGTAGTAAATATTTTTCATCAATGCCATGCTGATTTGCTTTCGACTTTGAAAAGATAAAATAGTCATTTGCTCCAGTTGCAATTCCACGAACAACTTTAGCAACGCTTGAAAAAGGAATTAGATTTTTATATCTGACTCCGTTTTGAGCTTGGTAGTATTTACGCCATTTTACTTCTGGTTCAAGTTCATCATGATTAAAAACTGAATCGTTATGATTATTTGTAGGGTAATCTGAAATATAAGTTTGAATGGTTTCTAAATCGTCAATTTTTTTGATGGTGGAGAATTTTACTTTTTGATAGTTCTTGTCATTTGAACATAATAATATACAGGCAGTTGTCAGGGCATCATCAAATACGTTTTCTTCAAAGTCAAAAACAATGATATGTCTCAAAATTTTGTTCTTTATTAAATCTGATTTAACAAGCTTACCATAGTCTGAATTTAAAAATTCAGAAGGGATTATATAAGCAAGTCTTCCACTGGAATTTAGTTGTCGAATAGATTTTAATAAAAATAACGTATAAAGATTTGTAAATCCATTGAGTTTGATTTTTAAACGGCTTTCAAATTCGTTTAATATTGTTTTGTTGTCATAATCGTGAAATTTAAAATAGGGAGGGTTGCAAATTATACCATCATATTTTTCGTGCCAATCATTGAATATATAATCTTTTAAATGAATATCAACATTTGGTGTATCAAAAAAGACTTCTTTTGCTTTTGTAAATATTTTTTCATCAACATCAAAGCCTTTAATAGTAAGCTCTGTGGTCTTGTTTAATAAGGCTCTAGAAAAAACACCAAGACCAAAAGCAGGTTCTAAAACGGTTTTTATGCCCTTGTTGCCTACCAACCAATCGGCCATTAGGGAAGCTAATTGAAAAGGAGTAAAAAATTGGGCAAATTTTTTTCTATGTTCCAATGAAGTTGAATTTGAATAGTCTTTTTCAACTTCATTATCTGTCGCCAACAATATGTCTTTCGTACTTATCATCAAAACTCTTTTATATCAATACCAAGAATGTTAATTAAATTGTCCACATCAAGATACGCGGTTCCTCCTTTGAAGGTGACGTAAAATAAAAGCCTGCCCCTATCCATTTCTTTTCGTACACTTTTATGGGTAGGCTCATCAATTTTCGAAGCAATAGAAATGCCTGATTTGGAGTTAATTTTTATCGTAGTTTTGTTCTGGTTTTTAGTGTCAGCCTCTACGGAAAAAGTAATGCCCTCATTATTTGAATCAGAGATTATAGAAAGGATTTGTTCAAATGAAATTCCATAAACTTTGTCGAAAAATACCTGAAAGTAAAAGTGTGGTACCTTGAACGTTTCAATCCATTTATAAACGACCTTAATGTCTTCAACTTTGGGAGTTATGGACAAATAGTCTCTTTTTTGAATTTCCTTAATAGCGTCTTTAAGTGTTCGAAGGTATGCTTTAAGGGATGATAATCTTTCGGTTGAACTCCAACTTGGAACTCTGAAGTCTGTAATGGATAAAGTTTTTGGAGTAATATTTTTAAGTATATCAACGTAAGCTTGTCTCGAGGGATGGCTTAATTCTTCTTGGAATTCAGCAAGAATAAAATCTCTCGTTTTTAACGCAATTTGGCTAAATTTTTCAGTTCTAATTTGCATAGCTTCTTCGTACTTGTCAATTAAGAATGCACTTGATCTTACTTCAATGCCTGCGACAGCCTTTTTTACATATTCTGTAATTGCATGGTGGGGAATTTTACTAATGTCAGTGCCTAAATCGGTTACGAAGTCTTCTTTTTTGAAAATTAATAAATCAGGCCTTTTTCCGATGGTATCAAGCTCGTCTTGAAATTCTTGATAGAAAGTATCAAATCCGTCCTCTCCTGCGACTAAATCGTCGGATTTACCGTATCTCACCGCTACGAAGTTTTTTGAGGTTTGGTTTATAGCTCTGAATACCAAATTTTCAGCCCAGTCGCCTTGTTCTTTGTTGGTGATAAAATTTGAAGATGCTTGTGTTGGTATCCTAGCGGGATCTCTAGGGAGCTCAAAGTCTACCAGAGTAACAGGAACCGTTTTGGTTAATTCTCTTATTCGGTCGTAATAACTCATAGTCAATTTTTGTTCGACAAAGTTACCCTTTTTTATCCATGCATTTATGGCTGTGCAGTCTTTTTACATTGAAGTGACAAGTCGAAACATAGACGAAGCAAAATGAAAAATAAAAAAGCTGTTCGAAATCCTCGAACAGCTTTCCGACTATATCCACACCATTATTAGTTGTGCAAATATAGATAGAAAACAATTTATTCCAAAAAAAATCCTGTCTTTTTTTTTGGTACTATTTTTGGATTTATTGTTCGGAGAACAAGATTTTTTTTAACTCATTGGGAGTGAAGTTGTTCAGGTCAGAACGAACTATGTCGGCTTTGGTAAGTACCTCAGCTTGCCCTATTCCGACTGTTTTCATACCTGCACGTAGTCCTGCTTCAATCCCCGCAACAGCATCTTCAAACACTACGCACTCGCTAGGTAAGATTCCGAGCTCTTCGGCTCCTTTTAAAAAAACTTCGGGATCAGGCTTGCCTTTGGAGATTTTGGTGCCGTCGATAATGGCATCAAAAGTGGATAAAATACCAATATGTTCCAAAATGGGTTTGGCATTTTTACTCACCGAGCCAAGGGCAATTTTTATCCCATCGGCCCGTGTTTGTGCCAAAAATTCAATGATTCCAGGAAGGATATCGGCAGGAGTCATTTGGTTAACAAGTTCTACGTACCACTGATTTTTGAGGGTGGCGTAGGCTTCTTTGGTTACATCGTCGAGAGAGACACCGCCGTGAGCAAGAATGCGGTCGAGCGATTCGGTACGACTGATTCCTTTGAGGCTTTCATTGAACTCTTCTGAAATATCAAACCCCAATTTTTCGTTGGCCAACCGCCGCCAAGCTTGGTAGTGAAAGTGGGCGGTATCTACAATGACCCCGTCGAGGTCGAAAAGAAATGCTTGCATCGTGCAACATAGGTTTTGTGAGGTGCAAAAATACGTGAGAAAAGAATTTGAGAAGTTAGTTATAGGTTTTTCGTTAAAAAAAAGCAATTTGCAACGGTATGTTGAGTACAAGACAAACAGCACCATAAACCCTACAAATACCTTTTAAAATGTTTTTCTTCTACTGTGAGAACCCTTGGAAAAAGGTCATTTTCTGCTTTTATCTGTTGTGCGCTAGTTCGCTACATTTACGAGCCCAGTTATCTATTTCTTTTCCGTTTGAAGGGGTTGTTTTTCAACGAAATAACTCAAATTTGGCCACTCTTTCTATTGGAGGTAGCTACACGGGTGCGGTTGATCGCATAGAGGCTCGACTCGTTGCCGTTAGTGGTGGTCAAAATATTGATTGGACAGCTATTCATATTAATCCATCTGGTGGAATTTTTTCGGGAAGTTTGTTTAGTGTGTTGGGCGGCTGGTACACCCTCGAAGTGCGCTCGATTTTATTTAATAATGTGGTTCAAACGGCCACATTGTCGAGGGTAGGGGTAGGTGAGGTGTTTGTAGTTGCGGGGCAGTCCAATGCCCAAGGTGTCGATAATCATGGGGCAAAAGCCTCCTCAGATGGACAAGGCCGTGTAAAGTACGTCAATTGGACATTGCCGTGCCCCAGTGGAACTTGCCAGAATGTGGATCCACCTTTTCCCGTGATTTCGACTTTGAATAACGCAGGGGCAGGGTTGGCAATTGCCCCTAACGGAATATCTCCTTGGGCGTGGGGAGAACTAGGGGATGCAATCATAGCGCGATATAATGTGCCCGTTATGTTTTTTAATGCTGCCGCCAATGGTTCTTCGGTAGGGAATTGGAGCCGAAGTGCAGATGGCCTTCCTTCGGTGAATGTCCATGTGGGGATTTTGTACGCGGGAAATCCTAATTTTCCGTATAATTATTTGCGAAAAGCTTTAAATTATTATGGGTCAATGTTTGGAGTGCGAGCAGTGCTGTGGCACCAGGGTGAGTCAGATACGCACAAGAATAACAATGCCGACCCAAACGATAATACTTCGGCCAATGAATACCGCGATAGCCTACAATATGTAATCAGTCGCTCGCGGAATCATTCGGGTAAAATAGCGCTTCCTTGGGTAGTATCAAGGGCTTCTTACTTTAGTGTAGCGGATGCCAACATCATTTCAGGCCAAAATCTTACAATAAATCCTGGAGATAAAATTTTTGCAGGCCCCGAAACCGATAATCTACAGACGCCTCGCCCTGATGGCGCCCACCTTGAAAATTTGACCAATGGCCAACAAGCTGTCTCTGAGCTGGCATCGCGGTGGAATAGTGCGTTGGATAATTCGTTTTTTACCAACGCGACTCCCTACAGCGCTACAACGCCCCCCTCGCTGACCCTCAGTTGTTTGAATAATACGTATTCGATTACTGCTCCAAGTGGTTACCAGTATTTTTGGGTCAATGGAAATGGGGCTATTTCGACTTCTTTTTCATCCAGTCAGACGGTGAACGTTGGAAGTGGAAACTATCGGGTGTATTTGAAAGATGCTTCTGGTAATATTATCTTGAGCCAAATGGTCACCGTGCCAGCATTACCTCCCCAACCCCCGACCATTACGTCAACGGCATCTACGGTATCTGCTGGGCAAGAAGTGACTTTGTTCTCTCAGGGATGTGCAGGAACCGTGTCATGGTCGGCAGGTTTGATAGGCAATAGCATTGTTCAGCATCCATCACAAACCACAACTTATTCAGCCACCTGTAGCATTGGAAGTTGCGCTTCGATTTCGAGTTCATACCAAGTAACTGTCTGCGCACAGAATGTGACCGTAACGACTACATTTAATGCAGGAACAGTAGGGGAGGTGAAAGCTTCCAACGCCATTACAGGTGTGAACACGGTAAAAGCGGGCGCTACTATGACCTACGATGCCAAAAACTCAATTACGCTACAACCAGGTTTTACCGCTGAAAAAAATAGTAATTTCAAAGCCGTTGTCGGAAAAGGATGTGCCAATTAAAAAGTTTGTGTAACTTTATCATTGTCAATGTATTACTTTGTTTTTTTATGAGTGTATTCTTGGTTGTTGTTGGTAGTTTATTACTGCTTATTTTTCTGATTTATAAATACCTCGAACGTAAAATTCGTTACCACCGTCCTGACCATTTTCCTAAAAAAGGACAAGTTCCACTGGTAGAAGCTGCGGGTAAAAAAGTGGTGGTGTGCGTGGGCGATAGCATCACGCACGGAAATGTCAGCGTCAACTACGTGGATATGCTCGAACGTTGGCTGAGCGAACCCTATTTTTTTTACAATGCGGGGGTAAATTCCGATCTGTCTTATACTCTTTTGGAGCGTTTGGACGAAATTATTGCAACAAAGCCCGATTACGTAACGCTGCTAATTGGTACCAACGATGTCAATGCTACCATGAGCAAAGCGGCCTTAAACAGTTATTATCAGTTTAAAAAAATAGCCAAAAATGTGACCCCTGATTTTGAGGGGTATCAGCGAAACTACACCGAAATTGTGCGGCGCTTAACGACTGAAACCAACGCCCAAATTGCCCTAATCTCATTGCCTATTATGGGTGAAGACCTTCAAAACGAAGCCAATGCTAAAGCCGATCGTTACAGTGCATTTATTAAACAAACGGCGGAGCGCGAAAAATTGACGTATTTGCCCGTTCGGGAACGAATGAAAGCATTTTTGGAACAGCACCCCAAAAAGCTCCAATACACCTACGACGATACCCTAAAATTGGTCTATATGAGCGTGGTTAAACACGAGATTCTAGGCCAAGATTGGGATAAAATCTGCCTGTCGTACGGCATGGATTTGAGCCAAGATAACTTGCATTTTAATACCCGAGGAGCGGCAATGATTGCCTCTTTGGTTGAAAGTTGGTTAAAAAAATCGTAACAATTATGCAAAAACAGGTGTGTATCATCGGGGCAGGTTCTTCTGGAATGGCAGCGGCGAAGGCCCTCAAAGACCTTGGAATTAGCTATGATTGTTTTGAAAAAGGCTCTGATATTGGCGGAAATTGGCGGTATAACAACGACAACCAAATGTCGTCGGCGTATCGGTCGTTGCACATCAACACCAACCGCGAAATCATGGCGTACAGCGATTATCCCCTCACGCGCGATTTGCCCATGTTTCCGCATCATTCGCAGATTATCAAGTATTTTGAAGAATATGTTGAACATTTTGGCCTGCGAAATTCAATTACTTTCAATACAGGGATTACCGAAGTTGAACCGACTTCCAATGGCTTATATAAAGTTACAACTGACCAAGGAGCGGTAAAAGAATATGCCCACGTTATTGTCGCCAACGGTCACCATTGGAACCCGCGTTTTCCCAATCCACCTTTTGCGGGAACATTCACGGGCGAGGTCCTGCACGTGCACCACTACCGCGTGCCTGAGCAAATCATGTACAAAAATATACTGATTGTGGGTATTGGCAACTCCGCCGTGGACATCGCTTGTGAGGCCGCCAAGCTCCATTCGGGTCGGGTGACGATTTCAACGCGAAGTGGGGCGTATATTTTACCCAACTGGATTTTGAGCAAACCCTTCGATAGTTTGGCCAATCCCCTAACGGCCAAATTACCGTTATCAGTGCAGCGGTATTTGCTCAAAGTATCCCTTTTGCTTGCCCGAGGTCGCCAAGAGGCGTACGGCGTACCGCTTCCTAAGCGCCCACCCTTGCAAGAACACCCGACGGTGTCGCAGGAGTTGCTCAATCTGAGTGGGCGAGGTCTGATTGATTATAAGCCTAATATCAAGGAGTTTCGAGGGAAAGAAGTTGTTTTTGAAGACGAGACTTCCGAAACGTATGACTTGATTGTATATGCAACGGGCTACAAAGCGACGTTTCCGTTTTTGAAAGACAAAGCATTTGAAGTGAGTACGAACAACGAATTTCGGTTGTACAAAAAAGTGATACATCCCGACTGGCCTAACCTATTTTTTGTGGGATTAATTCAGCCATTGGGCGCCATCATGCCCTTGGCCGAAATTCAAGCCAAATGGATCGCTAAATTGATCAAAGGCACTTGCCGTTTGCCTGATGTTTCTGCCATGACAAAAGACATCGAACGCGATACGCAGCAGATGAGGCATCGTTACAACGCTTCGCCTCGGCATACGTTTCAGGTCGATTTTTATTTGTACAAAGAAACCATTGAACGAGAACTAAGGCGAAACGGAATTTAACCAATAACGGCCGATTCACACACGTAAGTAGGAATGATACCTGTACTGCGAATGCGGATTTCGGCGTCTTCGGCGGGGATGTTTCCCGTTAGTACCAACACGGTATCAAGCCCAAATTTATTCCCTCCAGAAATGTCGGTGCGGAGCGTGTCGCCAATCATTACAATGTCCTTTTTACCCAGCGCAGGATTTTGCTCCATCACCCGCTCGTAGGCAAACATAAACATTTGAGCATCAGGTTTTCCGAAACGAATAAACTGCTTGCCAACGATGCTTTCAAGCATATCGGCTACGCCACCGATGGCAATCGCGACTTGGGTTTTGGACGTAGGATAAGTAGCGTCGGTATTGGCCACAATCACGGGGATATTGCGTCGTCGGAGCAAATTAGTGGCTTTGTTGAGGTCGGTGTTCCAATCAAAACCTTCATCGTCGAGCATCACAAGGGCGTTTATATCGCCAATGGCATCTAGGTTTAGTTCGCTGATGGATAAGGCTTTGCGTTCCGAAGATTCGATGTAATGGGCAGAATCCTCTGTTCCCAAATACGCCACCGTTCCCTGATTTACTTTTAATTCCAAATACTCTCTTGCCAACATTCCCGACGAAATGATGTTGTCGGGCGTGATGTCCATCAGTCCCATTCGCCAATACGATTCGGCGAGCTGTTGGGGGCTACGCGAAGCGTCGTTGGTCAAAATGTAAAACTGCTTTTGGTTTTCTCTCAAATACGCAAACGTATCGGGAATTCCAGGAATAAGCCCGTGGGAGTTTTTGAGTACCCCAAACGCATCAAAGAAAAAAACTTGGTAGCGGGCGGCTACATCGGCAAAAGAGTCAATCGTAAGCATGGGTAGGTGAGTATAAAGCCAGACCTATAAGGTTTTCAAAACCTTACAGGTCTAGGAAATCTATTATTAAAGTCCTAATCGTTTTAAAATAGGGTCAACCGAGAACGTATCAATCGACGGGAAATAGGTTTCGTACGCTTCCCGCTGCAATTTTGTGGCGTAGGTACGATGGAAAAAATACCGACCGTATTTGATGACGTAGTTGAGGATAAAAAAGCGATAAGCCTCGGGTAAAAAACGAACTTCGCGTTCGGTCAGCGGATAAACCTTGTGGTATTCTTCCAAAAACCACCCAAAACGCTCTTCGGCCAAGGGTTCAATCAGGTACGAAAAGACCGTTCGGTCACCAGCGTCGGAGCATACCCTACTGAAAAAGTAAAAGTCCATGACCCGATAACTAATGCGGAACCAGTCGTAATCCCAGCGAGAAAAAAGTTCTAGTTTGTCTGTCACTGAGAAGTTACCAATGTTCCAATCCAAAAACACAGGCATCGTTTCGACCGCGTTGGCGACCATCTCTTTGCGGTGTTTTAGAAAAAGATTGCACTGACGGCGCAAAGTCTCGATGTGCATTCGATGCTCATAGCGTCCTGTTTCGGTGTTGAGCATACTGAGCAAATCTTGGACGTCGGAACGCAGCGTTTTCGACGACTTGGGCATGACAGTACTCACGCTGGCGCAGGCTTTATGAAACTTCGCGATTTGCGACCCCAGCGTGCGGATATGATGTTCTTCCAAACGGCGCGGCATTTTTTCGGCCACTCGAATGGGATTGTAAAAAACCACCCATACATCAAGTCCTTCTTCTTGGTACCGATACACAAACACCTGATTGCTTTTGACTAACGACTTTGCCAATACGTTTTCAAACGGATACAGCAGGTTGTTGGCCAAGGTGTGAATCAGGCGATGGTCTTCTTTAAAATGCTCAAACTTTCCGAAGTACGAAAGTTTGGCAATAACGTTGCCTCCACCTTCAAGAGTCACGCGGAATACGTGATTGGTGGAAACGCGGGCGCTAATGTCTTCAATTAATTCAATGGGCCTGGTCGAATCGAAATCGTTCCAAGCAGATCTGATTATGGACGGGTAATCTACAAAACGCATGGCGTTGCTTTATATTCAGGTAATAATCTGTGATGCTAATCCCTTCAATTCTAATCCTCCAAACGTACCCGAACTCATCATGAGTAAGTTTTTATTTTTCCATGACAACGAGGTCAGGAAAGCTTGCAAAGCGTCTTTATCGGTAAATACTTCGAGCGATGGGCGCTGAAAAGCGGCTTTTACCTCTTCGGGTGTAATGGGTTCAAGGCGCTTGTGGGCGAGCGTGTGAGGGTTGTAATAAACGACTGCTACGTCGGCAGCGTCGAGTTTGTGGGCATATTGTCCCAAAAAGTTTTTATTTAAACTACTAAATGTATGCAATTCTACGCAGGCAACCAATTGGCGCGTTGGAAACTGCGATTTGGCGGCTTTGGTAGTGGCTTCTACTTTAGAAGGAGCGTGGGCAAAGTCCTTAAAAGCGGCTGAATTGTCGCTTTTTGCCAAAGTTTCCATCCGATTTGCCGCCCCTTTAAACGTCTGGATGGCACGATAGAATTGCGCTTGTGTGAGTCCTACTTCTTCACATACGGCCAAAGCCCCGCTGATATTTTTCATGTTGTGTTCCCCAAAAATCAACAAAGGAACATCCCCGTAGGCTTGGGTTGTCAAAAACGTTTGGCCGTTGACAATCTTATGCGGGTGAATATTGTACGGAACCGGCCGCACATCAACCCGTTCGTTTTTGCCAATGACATCCAGCATGTCGTCGGTTTCGTCAAAAACCAATACTCCAGATTTTGACAACGAATCAGCCAATTGTTCAAATTGTTGTACATAACCTTCCCACGTAGGGAATACGTTGTAATGGTCCCAAGCAATACCGCTAATGAGCGCAATGTGCGGATGATAGTGCAAAAACTTAGGGGCAAGGTCGGTGGGGGATGCGGGGTATTCATCTCCTTCAACGACGATTAAAGGCGCTGACTTGGTCAATTTGACCATCGTTTCGAAGCCGTCCAATTGAGCGCCAACCAAGTAATCGAACTGACGGTTGTTGACGCGCAAAGCGTGGAGTATGATGGATGTGATGGTCGTTTTGCCGTGACTACCCGCAATCACCACGCGTTGTTTGTTTTTGCTTTGTTGGTAAATATATTCTGGATAAGAATAAATAGGTATTCCTAATTCTTGGGCACGTGCGAGTTCGGGATTATCTTTTCGGGCGTGCATTCCCAGAATGACGGCATCAAGTCCTTGGTGAATTTTTTCGGGAAACCAGCCAATTTCGGCAGGAAGCAAACCTAATTTTTGGAGTCTTGAAGACGCTGGGTCATAGATTTCGTCGTCCGAACCCGTAATTTGATAACCTTGACGGTGGAGGGCAATGGCTAAATTGTGCATTACGCTACCACCGATGGCGATAAAGTGAACTTTTTGACTCATTTTGAAGGGCGAATAATTAAGTTTGCAAAAATAACTGTAAACTGTAAACTTCAAACGTTAATCTGTAAAGTGCCCCTATTACTTAGCATAGATACTTCGACCCGCGGCTGTTCGGTGGCGCTCCACCAAGACGGCCAATTGCTATCCAACTACGACCTTCTAGCCGAAAAGTCGTCGTCTGGAATGCTTACGACTTTGATTTACAATGCCGTTGAACACGCTGGATTTCAGCTTGTTGATGTCGATGCCTTTGCCGTAGCAAAAGGTCCAGGCTCTTATACGGGGCTGCGAATAGCTGTCTCGACGGCCAAAGGGTTGTGTTTTGCGTTAGATAAACCTTTGATAAGTGTCAATACCCTAGAGGCCATGACGCTACAGTTAAAGTCGTTTTTTCCTGCCAATTACTTGTTTTGCCCGATGCTTGATGCTCGCCGTATGGAAGTATATTGCGCGGTGCTGGACGCCGAACTTCATTTTGTAGAAGCGACCCAGGCCAAAATTATGGATGAACAATCTTTTAATGAATTACTTACGGAGCGTTCGGTGGTTTTCTTTGGTGATGGTGCCGAAAAATGCCAGCGGATATTGGGGCAAAATCCGAATGCACATTTCCCGTCAGCCGCGATTTTCCCTTCGGCCAAAACGGTGGGAGAACTGGCTTGGAAGCGCTTTCAAGACCAGCAATTTGAGGAGGTGGCTGCTTTTGAACCCTTTTATTTGAAAGATTTTATGGCCACTACGCCCAAACCCAAATCATACTAATTGACCTGCAAAGTCGTTAGACAACAAAACGTCTCGTCTATCTTTTTGTTCATGAAAAAATCAATAGCCAATCGTTCATTTTTTGCAGCAGCAACCTTTGCCGCTTTTCAAATTTTTACTCATTGTTCCAAAAAAGAAGACCCCATGCCGAAGGGAATTGATGCGGTATTTGTTGGAAGCAGTGATAATAAATTGTACGCACTCAATTCCAAAACGGGGGCTAAACTGTGGGAGTTTGCCACCAAAGGGACGGTTCACTCTTCGCCAACCTTGGCCATTGGGATGGTGATTGTCGGCAGTTCAGACCAAAATATTTACGCGGTGGACTTAAAAACGGGCGCCAAAATCTGGGAGTTTGCGCTGGATATGGGTATTTCATCCGCACCCACGGTTTCGGGAAACACGGTCTATGTTGGCATGGGAGGAACGTCGAATTTTACCTCAAAACTATACGCCCTCGATGTCGTAACAGGCGCAAAGCAGTGGGAATTTACCGCCGATGGAATCAGTATTTCGTCACCGACGGTGGTCAATGGAAAGGTTTATGTAGGTGGTTTCAATAATTTGTATGCCTTAGATGCCAAAAAGGGAACAAAACTGTGGGAATTTGGCACAGGCGCAGGCGTAGATTCGTCGCCGTCGGTGGTCGATGGGGTAGTGTATGTCGGCAGCAATGATTACAACGTGTATGCACTTGATGCCGAAACGGGAGCCAAAAAGTGGAACTTCTCGACGGGAGGAGAAGTGAGTTCGTCACCTACGATATCGGGTGGGAGCCTGTACATTGGTAGTTTTGACCGAAAATTATACGCAGTAAATAGCCAAACGGGGGCAAAATTGTGGGAGTTTAGAACGGACGGGCCTGTTTTGTCTTCGCCGTCGGTGAGTAATGGCGTGGTATATGTGGCGAGCAACGACCACAAGATGTACGCAGTGGATGCCAAAACAGGCGCTAAGAAGTGGGAGACATGGTCCACCAACCGCATCCAAGCTTCACCCGTAGTGACGGATAGTTTGGCTTACGTAGGAGGAATAGACGGGCGCTTTTTTGCCGTTGATGTCCAGTCGGGTGCTAAAAAATGGGAATTTCAAACGGGGGGAGCGGTATATTCATCGGCGGCTGTATTGAGTAGTTCGGCCAAAACCTATTTTTCGGGTGTAAGCGGCCTTCAGCAATAATTGGAGGTGATGAGGGTTGCTCACAACCCGCCTAATTGCGAGCTAGTCAGCGGCTAGTCCCGATTTGTAATCGGGACATCTACGGCTCAAAGTCACTGACTTTAATCAAAAGGGAGAAGGGTTGCTTACAACCTAATTGTCTCAATAGAGCATTGCATGAAATCCAAAAGAAAAACAGAAAGCTTGAACTTTTTTAATAAGCATTTCTGTTAGCCTAAAACCAACTCGAAGGGGTCGCCTTGGTTTTGACAGCGAGTTGAAGCAATACGTATAAGCACGTCGGGACGTGTGCGCGAGTCCTGTTAAAAACACGCATAAACAATAGCTGGCAATTATAGCTACGCTATGGCTGCTTAATCCGGAGTGATTAACCATTAGCCATCGTTCCTCCAACTTCCGTCTTGCTGGTTGGGTCAAGGGGCGTCGAACCGCGAGACTGGCCGCGCTAACGTTGCTAACACGCGGTAAGACACCAGCAAATAAGGCATTGGCTCAGGTCTGTTTTGAACCTTACCGAAGCTCGAAAATCAAATCAAAACTAAGCGTGTAGAAGGCGTACGGTTTCCTTGTTCTGGACGCGGGTTCGACTCCCGCCGACTCCACAAAAGCCGCTAAATCATTGCAATGGTAAACCATTCGATTTAGCGGCTTTTTTTAATGGACTATCAATATATTGGTGCTATTGTTTGATTAAAATTGATTTCGTATGGAAGCGACTTATCATTTAGACGAAAGCGAATTGGACTATAAGTTTTTCAAATCTATCAAAGCCGCCTTTAAAGGAAAGCGACTTACGTTAAATTTAAAAGCTGAATCGTTGAGTAAAATGACCGAAACTGAATTTGAGAAAAAGATTCAAGAGCGTCAAAATAGCTCCATATCGTATCTATTTGAAGGAGATAGTTTTGATGATATAGCAAGTAAACTTCTCAAAGAAGAACCTACTGATATAGAAAAATATAAGAAGGTTAAAGAATGAGAAGTGTTGAATTCAAACAAGAGTCATTTGAAGAATTATCTCATTGGGTAGTCCAAGACCGTAAAGCCTACCAACGTATTGTGATTCTGTCGTTGAGGGGACATTATGATGATTAGCTATTAACACGCACCAAAGTTCAAAACTAAGCGTGCATAAGGCGTACTGTCTCCTTGTTCTGGATGCAAATTCGATCGACTCCGCCGACTCCACAAAGTACCTAAAATTGACTGACCTGCCCCCAAAATGGCAGGTCTTTTTGCTTCTAAGCCACTACCCTTACCTATACGACTATTTGTTATGCGTTGAAGTCGCCTTTTTTAAGGATTCTAGTTCCACCATTACGTTTCTATATTATGTAGTAGTCAACAGTGTCTGAAAGGTGGGTTGCGTTTTCTTGTTTCACTGACTTACTATTTTCGCTTGCCTTTATAATAGCAATTTGTCTAATAGTATATTGGCTGTGCATAAAATATACTATTGGAGTATTTATGTTTATTTTGCTATTGGTCTATTTATTTCTCTTAACTTGCAAAAAAATACTCAGCGTAGTTACAGGTTAAGATTGATTATGAAAGCCCAGTTATTCTTATTTGCGTTTTTTGTTAGTGTTTTTTGCAATTTTGCCCAAGCCCAAATCAAAAGCATAATGTCTGGGAATTGGGACGCCGCTTCAACTTGGTCTTGTAATTGTGTCCCCACTAAAAATGATAATGTGATTATCAAAACAGGGCATACTGTTAAAACTGCCAACGGCTATTTGTGCCGTAACTTGGAGGTTGAGAGGGGGGCAAGCATCGAAATTTTAGGAACATTCTTAGCGGAAGCTTCTGCGCCAATTAGCCCCAATCTATATTTAGGACAACCAACCAAACCAAATGACACAACGGATTTGTTGATGGTTAAGCCGCAATTTGTGTTAAGTTATAACAACACAAAACGTCACGCCAATTGGGTCAGTTGGGAGCTTTCTACTTCGTGGTTGGGAACCTCTGACCGTCAAAATGATTTTCGTCCCGACTCTACTTTAAAGCAAGGCTGGTACCGTGTTGTGACCTCCGATTATACCAATAGCGGTTTTGATCGAGGGCACCTTTGCCCTTCGGCCGATAGAACCAAGTCGGAGGAGGATAATTCGGCTACGTTTTTGATGACCAACATCGCGCCTCAAGCCCCTGTACTCAACCGCGAACCGTGGGCTTACTTGGAAGAGTATTGCCGAAATGTGGTCAAAACGGGTTACAAAGCAGTGATTATCGCAGGTATGGACGGCTCTGGCGGAGCAGGAACAAACGGTTCAATGCAGCGTATCAATGGGAAAATTAATGTACCTTCAAAACTGTATAAAATTGTGGTTTTTTATCCTGAACAGGGGTCAATAACCACAAATTCGACGGTCATTGCGGCTAATTTTCCCAATACAAACGAAGCAAATCAAGACGTCAGCTGGTTAAAATACGTCACTACAATCAAGGATATTGAGTCGTCAGTCGCGGGGGTAGATTTCCTAAGTAGCCTTCCTATGCCCTTGCAGACTGTGCTAAAAAACAAAAAGTTTGATGTTGCAAACGCAGGTTTTGACGTAGAAGCGACCGTTAGGACTTACAACGGAAGGCCCTTGTTGGTGGGGCCGAGGGGAGGCTGCTATTACATCAACTCAAATGGCAATAAAACGTACGTAGATCGGTCTTTTTGTGGTAATTAATGAAAGATGCCCCCAAATTTTGCCACAAAAAGTGTCCTTTTGTGAAACAAATTGTGCTCCTTTGTACTTTTAGTAGTAAATGTTTTGCCCCAAAAACGGCACACTTTTACGGTAAAAAGTGTTAGGTGAGTATGATGTCAGACAAACTAGAAATAACAGGGGCTTCCTCCCTTTTTGATCACAGCTTACATCCCCTTTCTGCGTGGCAAAGCACCCGTGAGTTGGGCTTTGCAGCGGCGCTGTGGAGGCTCCCACACCAGAAAGACAAGCACCTCATTGTTAATTTTGGGTCAGCGCTCCCTCGTACGCGAATGACGCTTGATGAGCTGCCTGCGGGCTTTGCTATGAGCCCGTTTCTAAACATCGAGGGAGATAATTCGCTCTTTATCGAAGCCGATTTGTATTTTCGTTTCAATGAATACGGAGATATGACATTGGAGCAAGAAAGTGCCCATTTGCTGGCTTCAAACCGTGAAAAGTGGTACAATTATTATCGAAATCGACCAACGAATGCTTCTTCGTCGGTGATACAATCTGCCAGTCCACGTCAACCCGAATTGCCGAATATTGCGTATTTGGGTGCGGTTCAAAAAGCGGTGGAGGCGATTGAAGCAGGGGAATTCAAAAAAGTTGTTTTTTCGCGAGTAAAGCAGGTTGAACTGGCGACTGATTTTACTTTTTCAGAAGTCTTTGAACGCCTGTGCGAAAAATACCCTACGGCATTCGTGTCAATGGTCTATTTGCCGCAGCTTGACCAAGTTTGGTTGGGTGCTACGCCCGAAACCTTGGTGAGTGTTGATAAAGAAGGCATTTTTCGGACAGTGTCGCTGGCGGGTACGCAGTCGGCTTTTGATGCTTCGGGAGCGCCTATTTCGGTAAAAAAAGCGGCTTGGACTCAAAAAGAGATTGAAGAACAGGCGCTCGTGGGGCGTTATATTATTTCGTGTTTCAAAAAAATTCGGGTTCGTGAATACCTCGAAGAAGGCCCCAAAACCGTCGTCGCAGGCAATCTGATGCACCTTCGAAGCGACTATCTGGTGGATACTAAGGCGATAAATTTCCCTGAACTAGGAACGGTGATGCTGGAATTGCTCCACCCGACATCTGCGGTATGTGGTATGCCCAAAATGGAAGCATTGGCGTTTATTCAACAACACGAGGGCTACGACCGCGAGTTTTACAGCGGGTATTTGGGCCCTGTAAACGTAGGAAACGAAACCCATCTTTTTGTGAATTTGCGTTGTATGAAAATCCAAAACAACGTGGCGACGCTCTACGCAGGAGGCGGAATCACGGAAGATTCGGAGCCCGAAAAAGAATGGCAAGAAACCGAAATGAAATGCCAAACGATGCTTTCGGTATTGGGGTAAAAACAATCCCTGCTTCTTTGGGGTTTTATCAGTAATTTTGTCGCGTTAAACGGGTGAGGCTTATCGCTCACTGCAAAATGTACTCTTGCTTATGACAATCATCAACGACACTGTATCGCTTCAAGACGCGATTAAGTCGTATCAATACGCTAACTCGTTGACCGAGTATTCTCGCCGTAAAACCATCACTGTCAACATTGGGGGCGTGCCCATGGGCTCTGATTACCCGATTCGGGTTCAGTCCATGACTACTGTAGATACCATGAACACCGAAGGGTCGATTGAGCAGGTGATTCGGATGGTGGAGTCGGGCTGTGAGTATGTCCGTATCACGGCGCCAAGCGTGAAAGAAGCCCAAAACTTAGAAAATATTCGCAAAGGTTTGCGGGCGCGGGGCTACGAAGTGCCACTCGTTGCCGATATTCACTTTACGCCCAATGCCGCCGAACTAGCGGCGCGGATTGTCGAAAAAGTGCGCATCAATCCAGGAAACTACGCCGATAAAAAACGCTTTGAAATCATCGACTATACCGAAGATGAATACCAGCGTGAACTTGAGCGTATTCGTGAAAAATTTATACCATTAATAAATATTTGCAAAGAGTACGGAACGGCCATGCGGATTGGTACGAACCACGGTTCGTTGTCTGATCGTATCATGAGCCGCTACGGAGATTCACCGTTGGGAATGGTGGAGTCGGCTTTGGAGTTTTTGCGGATTTGTGAGGAATTTAACTACGACCAAGTGGTACTTTCGATGAAGTCGAGCAATCCTTTGGTGATGGTAGAAGCGTACCGTTTGCTTGTCCACCGACTTGATGCCGAAGGTTTAAAACCGTATCCGTTACATTTGGGTGTGACTGAAGCAGGTGAGGGTGAAGATGGTCGTATCAAGTCGGCCGTTGGTATTGGTACGCTGCTCGAAGATGGGCTAGGAGATACCGTTCGAGTTTCTTTGACTGAAGACCCCGAATTTGAAGCCCCTGTGGCAAAATCGCTCATTGACCGATATACGCAACGGGCGCAAGCGAGCAAACCTATCGCGCCTTTGGCCGTTTCACCCATCAATCCTTTTCAATACAGCCGCCGCAAAACGCAGGAAGTCTATAATTTCGGAGGCGGAAACGTGCCACGGGTAATTGCCGATTTTTCACAAATTGCCGTTGAACAATACGAAGATTTGCGCAGTATTGGCCATTTTTACTTGCCTGTTCCCGACAAATGGAAAATGAACGACATTGGCGCTGATTTTATCTACTCAGGTGCGCGCCCCGTGCCGTTTATGTTGCCTATGGGTTTGAAAGAAATCATGGATTACGAAACGTGGAAAACCCAGTCCGACCGAGAACATAAGTTCCCTCTGTTTACGCTTAATGAGTTTATTGTTGCCGAAGAACAAAGTTCCATCTTGAATTTTGTGAAGGTGGACACAAGTACGCCATTGTCAGTCGAAACGCTTGGAAATACGCCAGTTGTTTTGGTACTAGAAAGTCAAAATGCGCACGCTATGCCCGAAATGCGTCGCTTTATGATTGATTTAATGGATAAGAACGTGACTATTCCTGTCATTGTCCAACGGACTTATTCAGGAAACGATTTTGACGAACTGTCGCTTTTTGCCGCTACTGATTGTGGAGGATTGTTGGTGGATGGAATCGGGGACGGAATCATGCTCAGTGCCGTGCAAACGGATTTGGCACTGGCAAAACAACAAAACAGCATTGGTTTTGGCATTCTTCAAGCTGCTCGTACGCGGATGTCAAAAACGGAATACATTTCGTGTCCGTCGTGCGGACGAACACTGTTTGATTTGCAAGAAACAACGGCCATGATTCGCAAACGTACCGATCACCTCAAAGGAGTGAAAATTGGTATCATGGGCTGTATCGTCAACGGCCCAGGAGAAATGGCCGATGCTGATTATGGATACGTAGGTATTGGAAAAGATAAAATAGCCTTGTACCGTGGACAACAAGTAGTCAAGAAATCGGTGACTGCTGCGGCGGCAGTCGATGAATTGATTAATTTAATCAAAGAAGATGCAAAATGGTTTGAACCCGAAGCGTTGGAGTTAACTTAATACAGTACTGAAATGAAAAAAATTGTTGAATTTTTGCAGTTGGGAGAAGTATTTGGATACTTTCTGCGGGTATTTCAGAAACCAGACCCATCGAAGCCTACTACGGCCTCCCTCCGCGTGATGCACGGCATCAACCGTATTTCTATCGTCATGTTTTTGTTGTGTCTTGGCGTGATGTTGTATCGCTTTTTTACAAGATAGGTTAGGAATGAACATTGAGACCTTACAAGCGTATTGTTTGTCGAAAGCTGGCGTGACGGAGGAGTTTCCGTTTGGAGAAGAAACGCTGGTTTATAAAGTAGCAGGGAAGATATTCGCATTAACCTCGCTCGACTCCAGCCCTTTTAGCATTAATCTCAAATGTGATCCCGAACGCGCCCTTCAGCTTCGTGAAGAGTACGATTGTGTGCGCCCAGGTTTTCACATGAATAAAAAGCACTGGAATACCGTGGTTGTGGATGGCTCGGTCAAAGATGCTATCATACGCGATTGGATTGATCATTCATACGAACTTGTAGTGGCGTCGTTGTCCAAAAAAACGCGTGAACAATTGAGCTAAAATGAACATTGCGGAGACAAGACAAAAACTTTTAGAGGATATTCAGCATATTCGTCAAACCGTTTCGCTGGAGTTTAAAACACTTTCAGAGGCGCAACTGCTGTGGAAACCAGCCCCCGAGCGTTGGGGAATTTTGGAATGTTTGGTACATCTCAATGCGGCTAGTCAATACTATACAAACCAATTGAAACTTAAATTTTCACAAACTCCAATCCGCTCTTCTGCTACGGACTTTGAGATGAGTTTCAACGGTAAAATGATGCTTGGTTTTGTGGATCCTGCTTCGCCGCGCAAAATCCCTTCACCTGGGATGTTCAAACCAAAACCGTATCATTTGGATGCGCCAAAAGTTTTGGAAAGGTACTTTATGATTCTTCAGGATTTAGAAAACGCCATTCAAAGCTCCGAAGGGGTCGATTGGAATCAAAAAATTATTTCTCCTTTTACAGCTTTGCTCAAGTTTCGTCTGGGTGATGTTTTTCTGTTTGTGGTGGCACACCACCAACGTCACCTCAACCAAGCAATGCGTGTAAAACAAGAATCATCTTTCCCGCGTTAATTTCAGAAATGTGCCTTTTTGAGCGAATTAGGGCGTTTTTGATGAAAAAGGTTCAAAATTAAGTAAATTTATAATATCGCATAACTGTCTGTTTTTGAGGTTATTACGTGTATTGTGTTTTGTTTTGGCTAAGAAATTGCATTATTTTTATTAGTTTTTTCATTTTTTCTGTTGCGTTTCAGGTTAGAATTACTAAATTTCGGCCAAAACACGCTGTTTTAGGCGTTTAGGACACTTTATAAAACCAAAAACCGTAAATTATTATGGCAAGATTTGATGAAGTCAAGAATCTCGTGTTAAGCCTTGAAGCTGACTTTGATAAATTCTACAGCAAGGGAAACCAAGCAGCTGGAACACGCGTCCGTAAAGGAATGCAGGAGTTGAAGAATTTGGCCCAAACAATACGTTCGGAAGTACAGAGTAGCAAAAATGACAAAGAGTAGTTTTTTAATCTAACTCCTAAAAGCGGGCTTGGCATACCAAGCCCGCTTTTTTAGTTTAGCTACCAAAAGTTTGTGCAATTTTCATTGCTACCGCCATATCGCCTTTAATTTTGAACTTACCCATCATGTAACCCATCATCGGATTAAGGTCGCCATTGATGAGATCTAAGGCATTTTTAGTAGTGATTTCCATGGCACAGTCGGTTTCCAAGTCTTCGTTTGAGACAACGTTCGGAACTTGCTTGGTGTCAACAAACACAACACCCTCGTCGGTGACGAATTTGAAGCTCGCATCAAGGCCACTGTCGGTGCCAACGAGTGTTTTTACTTTCTCAGTAAGAGTTTGTAAGCTCATAAAATTGGTTTTTAGTAAAAAAAAACAGAATTTGGAAAGCAAAATTAGTAGTCTGGCGTATATTATCGACAGAATGTGTTATAAATCCAATTCTATGAAACCCTTTGTCCTTATTTTTGCTTTATTTTTGAGTAGTTTGAGCATTTTTGCTCAGAAAAAAATTATTAAGACCGATCAAGCTCCTGTTCCCATTGCACCCTATAGTCAAGCAGTAGAAGCCAACGGGCTAATTTTTGTTGCAGGACAAATAGGACTGAACCCACAAACTCGCCAGCTGGTCTCAGGAGGCTTCGAAGCAGAGGCAACCCAGGTCATGGAAAATATCAAAGCGATACTGTTGGCGGCAGGTTTGACGATGGATGACATTGTCAATACGACTATTTATTTAAAAGACGTTTCCTATTTTCAAAAAATAAATGACATCTATGGGAAATATTTTAATGGAAATTTCCCAGCCCGCACCACCGTTGGAGTAAACAACCTCCCAGGTGGTGCAAGTGTCGAAATTGCAGTTGTGGCCCTCAGAGGCCAAAAACGTAAATAAATGCGTCAAAATGAATGTTTTTTGCAAAACCTAAAAATTTAATAAAATTTTAATTGCAAAAACTACACGGATAGTTTATATTTGTCTATTATTTTATTTTTTAACCTACTTTTTGAGAACCATGAGAGAGTTGACCAAAGCCGAAGAACAAGTAATGCAAATCCTATGGGATTTGGGCAAAGGCGTAGTATGGAATGTACTGGAGCGTTTTCCGACGCCAAAACCAGCGTACAATACCATCTCTACCTTTATCCGAATTTTGGAACAAAAGGGTTTCATTGCGCACCGCCCGATTAGTGGTAAGACGTACGAGTATTTTCCAATTATTTCAAAGGAAGATTATCGTGCCTATGAAGCTAACAAATTGATGTCCAATTATTTCAGTGGGTCTGTGAAAGACTTAGTGTCGTATTTTGTTCAAGACAAAGACCTAAGTGTTCAGGATGCCGATGAAATTATTAAGTTGCTTCAGGAAGGCGGTAAGTAATCGCATTTCAAAGGCGTAAGCCTTCTTCTGTTGGCGGCATCGCGTCGCTTCAAGCTCGTAACTTCCCGAAAGGTAAAACTTTCGGGAAGTTCAAAACACCATACTATTTCTAACTTAACCTAAGCCATGTTATTCTTTCATTATCTCCTCAAAGTCAGCTTTGGGCTAGTGTTGTTCTATGCCTTATATTGGGGTTTGCTGCGCAAGCACACCTATTTCACCGCAAACCGTATCTACTTGTTACTGGTAATGGGGCTCTCTTGTCTCGCGCCTTGGGTGGTGCTTCCCGAAGCAGCGCACGAGCAAGTACCGATGCAGGTAATGGCGCTAGAAGCCGTAACCGGAAGTGTTGTTCAGGTTGAAAAACCGCCTCTATTGACCCTCGAAGAGGGCATCGCAATGCTATATTTAGTCGGTGTTTTGTTCATGTTAGGCCGATTGATTTGGCGACTGTCTCAAATTTTTAAGGTGGTTCGCGCAGGCGAGCACCAACCTTTCGGAAACTGCGTACTTGTGACAGTCGATGACTCGTCAATGAGCTCTTTTTCTTTCTTTAATTACTTGGTATTAAACCAAAAAGATGCCAGCGTTTATGGACAAGTGGTTGTAAACCATGAGCTTGTACATATACAACAGCGCCATAGTTGGGATTTGCTATGGGTCGAAGTGGTTCAAGCGCTTTTATGGTTTAATCCAATTTTGATTTTTTATAAGCGCTCGCTGAAAGAAATCCACGAATTTATAGCCGATGAAAACGCGACCAACGGTGATCGTTTAAGCTATGCTTATACCTTAGCTGGCTACGCACTGGGGGTATCGCCACAGACATTAACAAATAATTTTTTTGACGTAAAACAATTAAAAAGCAGAATTGCCATGTTGACAAAAAAACGTAGTTCAAAATGGGTATTGGGCCGTTATTTAATGGTGGTGCCCGTTGTCGTAGGTTTGGTGGTATTGGTGGCGGCTCGTAGCGCTACCCCAGTACAAACGTTGGTAAGTACAGGTGAAGATATGGTGGTCAAAGGAAAAGTAGTAACAGCTGATGGTAAAGGACTGCCTGGCGTCAATGTCGTTGTGGTAAATTTACAGAGGGGCACTATTACTGATGCTCAGGGGAATTACATGATAAATATTGCCCGTGGACGACAGTTGGCTTTTTCTTTTATCGGATTCAAAATGCAGGTGATAGATGCTTTACAAGGTGAGCAAAACGTAGTTATGATACCAGAAGTCGCTGAACTAAAAGGCATTACGGTCGTAGGTGAGCCGATTCCAGCCAAGAATGGAGGCGGGCGAAGCGTCGAAAGTGGCCGTACGGCTCCTACGATGTCGAAAGAGGGGACGATATTTACAGTGGCAGAACAACATCCTGAGTTTCCAGGAGGAACGAGAGGTTTGAGCGAGTTTTTAGCAAATAACCTAAAATACCCCGCACCTGCGCGGCGGGCTCATGTAGAAGGAAAAGTATTTCTTGAATTTACGATTGATGAAAACGGTGCGGTAAAAGAGCCGCGCGTTGTGAAGGGAATGGGTTTTGGGTGTGATGAAGAAGCGATGCGCATCATGAGCATTATGCCTAAATGGACACCTGCGAAACAAAACGGCAAACCCGTCGCGATGTCGTATCAATTACCGATTGGATTTGAGTTGGAGAAAGCTGCTTCCAATACAGTCATTTCTGATGAAACAACAAAAATTATATTTGGCGGAAAAGGTAGCCCTTTTAAAGAACAGCCTCTTTTTATCCTTGATGGAAAAGAAATCAAAGAAGCCGACATTAAGGGAGTAAATCCTAGTGAAATTGACAATATTTCGGTGTTGAAAAACGAGTCGGCAACGGCGACGTATGGTGATAAAGGGAAGAATGGGGTGATTATTATTACCACAAAAAAGAAAAACTGATTAATTCTACACACAAGATGAGAAAGCGAAGGTAGCAGCCTTCGCTTTTTTGTTGTTAATTTGCGGTTGCTGAAAGCGAAAGTCGCTTACGGCGTGACAGACACACAAAAAATGATTGAAACTCGTGCTTATGCCCGTGCTGGGCTTCTAGGAAACCCTTCCGATGGATATTTTGGGAAAACAATTTCAATTTCGGTACGCAATTTTGGCGCTTCTATTACGCTGTACGAATCGCCAGAGCTACAGATTGAACCCCAAGTTCAGGATACCCACATTTACAAAAACATCTTCCACCTGCGCGATACGATAAGCACGCTTGGCTACCACGGAGGTGTTCCGTTGGTGAAAGCGTCCATCAAGAAGTTTGTTGAGTATTGCGACAAAGAAGGGATTAAACTTTCCAATAAAAACTTTACCGTCCGCTACCGCACGACGATCCCGCGCCAAGTGGGTTTGGCGGGTTCTAGCGCCATTGTGGTGGCTACGCTTCGGGCGTTGATGCAGTTTTACAAAGTCGAAATTCCGCAGCCGATGTTGCCGACTTTGGCCCTCAAATCGGAAGTGGAAGAATTGGGCATTACGGCAGGTTTACAAGACCGCGTCATTCAGTGCTACGAAGGCTGCGTCTATATGGATTTTTCACGCGACTTGATTGAAAAGCAGGGCTATGGCTATTACGAACCGCTTGACCCTCGAATGTTGCCAAAATTGTACATTGCCTATAAAACTGACCTTAGCAAAGTGTCGGGAAAAGTACTGAATACCATCCGTGAGCGGTGGGAGCAAGGCGACCCGCACGTGGTCGGAACGTTGCAAAACATTGCTGGGGTAGCTGAACAAGGCTGTGATGTCATTAAAAACCAAGATTTTAAACGTTTGGGTGAATTGATTAACCAAAATTTCGACTATCGCGCCCAAATCATGACCATCACCGATCGAAACCAAGCACTTATCGACACCGCTCGCGCTTGCGGAGCTTCGGCGTCGTTTACGGGTTCGGGTGGCTCGATAATTGGAATTTACCGTGACGAAGAAATGCTCAATCGCCTTTTTATCGAACTTAAAAAACAAAACGCGCGCGTTATCAAACCTTTTATTGTTTAAATGGTTTCAAGGTCATGAGACCTGCACAAACGCGAATTTTTGACGATACTTTGTTGACCCCTTTTCGCCAACTGGGCGACCCCGCAGCCGACGCACTGGTAGCGGCAGTAGCCCAGCAGACAGGCCGAGAGGGGTTAACTGTTTTTATGCGTTTCTTGGGCGACTTAAAAAACGTTTCGCTCGCCGAACAGCTTCCCGAAGTCGTTCATTTTTTTGAACAGCAGGGCCATTTACCCCCTTGGACTGACCCCCAAAAAATGGCGAAAGGCATGGCTTTCTTTTGGAAGCACGAAACCGAGATTGCGTTATTATTGGGCTGCTACTCACTCCCGTATTGCTATGCCGCTGCCAACGGTGCCCAAGTGCTTTGGCTGACTGAACGAATCAAAAAAGACACCTACAAACGGCTAGAAGAAACGGGCGAATTTGTGTTTGAAATCATGCAAGAGCGTGATTGGCGCAATGGCCGTAACCTGATAAAAGTACTAAAAATTAGGTTGATGCACGCCGTCGTTCGGTATTTTACCAGCCATCATGCCCAGTGGAATACCGCTTGGGGGCTTCCCATTAACCAAGAAGATATGGCAGGGACAAACCTCGCTTTTTCGTATATTGTTATCCGAGGTTTGCGAAAAATGAACGTAAAGACGAGTATAGAGGAAGAAGAATCGTATTTGCACTTTTGGGATATAATTGGATACCTACTTGGAGTGAATGAGCGCCTTTTACCCGTCGATTTACGCGAGGCATACCACCTAGATAGGGCCATTTATCGCCGTCAATTTAAGCCATCAGCGGCGGGGAAAGGGCTGACCCAAGCCCTCACGAAAGTGCTTCAAAATCAGGTACCTGCAAAGCAACTACAGAACTTCCCGATAGCCCAAATGCGATTCTTGTTGGGTAAGGAAGTGGCTGATTTATTGGGAGTTCCAGAAGTGCCGTTGGAGGACATCGTTGTCCGTACAACGACCCAATTACCATTTTTGCAATTTTTATTCCGAAACAATAGCCCAAACTCCGAAGTACTCAAAACCTACCTGCGAAAATAGTACGTGACATAAACTGATAATATTTATGTCGTTTATGTTGCAAAAAATACCTTGATTGACGTATTATTGTACTTTCTATCCTAACCGCTAAATTATGAGAAAAACTCTACTACCTATTTTGGGTATATTATTCTCGTGTCATATCACTTTTGCCCAAAACTCTGCCGAAACCTATTACGAAGAAGGGCTTACGAAGCAGACCAAAGGCGACGTATCGGGCGCCATGTTAGCCTATACCTCTGCCATTCAGAGCAATCCCGACCACGCGCCGAGCTACTACCAACGAGGTCTGCTAAAGGTTTCCCTCAAAGATTACCGTGGCGCCATGCGTGATTATGATGAGGCCATCGGTATTACTTCCAAAGATGCAAAAGCCTTTTTGTACCGAGGAATGTGCCGAGTTATTCAAGACGATTTGGGGGGCGCGCTGCGCGATTTTAACTCGGCCATTGAACTCAATCCCAACGAGGCAAAAGCATTGCTTCAACGCGGTCAAATTTGGTTTAAAATGGAAGACCAACGCCGTGCTATGCAAGACTTTGACAAAGGGTTGGCATTGGAGCCGAATAACGCCCAAGCGTGGTACAGTCGTGGGCAGTGCAAAATTGGCGTAAAAGATTACAAGGGAAGTATTGCAGATTTTACCAAAGCCATTGATTTGGGGTATAACGCGGCCTATGCAGGTCGGGGAAATGCGCGTACCAACATGAACGATTTGAACGGCGCTGTCACTGATTTGTCCAAAGCCATTCAAGTGAATGCCAACGATTCAGAGTCGTTTTATTACCGCGGATTAGCGCGTAGCAAAATGGGTAAGTTTGCGGAAGCACTGACCGATTTTAACGAATCGGTGCGAATCAATCCACAAAATTACATGGCCTACTACGGGAGAGGGGTTTGTAAAGTAAAACTTGGGCAACCCAAAGATGCCGTGGCTGATTATAACTTAGCCATCGAAATCAACGGTGCTTCGGCCAATACGTTGCCTTATTATAACACTTTGATTACGGAAAATACCATCAAATTGTTGGACGTAATTGTCACAAAATACACCCAACCTAAAGACCTATCACCAGGCCGTCCAGAGGTTTATTTGTCAAGAGGAATTGCCAAAAATACAATTGGTGAAGGAAAATCTGCGGTTGCCGACTTAGACAAGGCCATTGAGATTGAACCTACCAATGCTGATAGCTATTTCATTCGGGCGGTGGTAAAATCATCTTTGGGTGATCAAAAAGGCGCGTTGGTGGATTGCAGCAGTGCGATTAAACTAGCCCCGCGCCACGCCGAAGCCTTTTTCTTGAGAGGAGTCATTAAATTTTCATTGCTCGACAAAAACGAAGCCTGCTACGACTTTAGTAAGTCGGGAGAATATGGTTTCGTGGAAGCGTACAACGTGATTAGCCAGCTTTGCTCTAAGTAGGATAGCTTTGCCACGTTCTTATGAGAAAAGACCATAACAAGTTCATGCTATGTTTACTTCTCTCTCAGAACTGGCCAAAATGATAGACCATTCGTTGCTGCAACCGCACCTGACCGATGCCGAATTGGAAGCGGGTTGTGCGTTGGCATTGCAATATGACGTCGCAACAGTTTGTATCAAACCCTACTACGTAACACGCGCCGCCGAACTTCTAAAAGGAAGTAACGTTGGCGTCTGTACCGTGGTAGGGTTTCCTCATGGTGGCAATACCATCGCGATGAAAGTAGCTGAAACCCGACAGGCTTGCAAAGACGGTGCTACCGAAATCGACATGGTGGTAAACGTAGGAAAAGTGCTGAGTGAAGATTGGCGCTACGTTAAAAAAGAAATCTACGCGATTCTCAAAGAATGCCACAAACACGGGGCAATTTTGAAGGTAATCTTCGAAAACGATTTTCTTCCCAAAGACAAATACAAAGTTAAGCTCTGTAAAATTTGCAGTACCCTGGGCGTGGAGTTTGTGAAAACTTCGACGGGATACGGCTATACCAAACAAGCCGACGGTAGTTACAATTATAAAGGTGCGACGGAAGCAGATATCCGTTTGATGCGCAAAAACTGCACTCCCGAAGTGCAAGTAAAAGCCGCAGGGGGAATAAGAACACTGGACGAACTGCTTAAAATGAAAGCGCTCGGCGCTACCCGTATTGGCGCTACCGCCACCGTTGTGATGCTTGAAGAAGCCAAAAAACGACTTGGACTGGCAGCTTCAGAAATACAGTCGCCTGTGGTCGATGGGTATTGATATTGAAAAAAAAGCAGTTAATTTTGATTAAATTGTCAAGGTGAACAGCTATGTTAAAGAAAATCAGTGTTTTGTTGGTTTGTATGTGGGGTATTGCTTCTCAAGAAGTAGAAGCTTTCTCGCCCGATTCGCTGTGGCGTACAATACGCCACCGTGCGTTTTCCGACTATGATGAAGAACTCGTGTTTCATGACCGAAAAAAACGTTTTGCCACGTTAAAACATTTTAGCAAAAACGGGACTTTACTGGTTGAAACCAACTTCAAAGACTACGCCGAGGGCATTCGTCAAGGGTTTTCGAAGGGGTATTATCCAAGCGGAAATCTATATTGGCTCGCAGATTACCGCGACAATAAACTTCACGGAGAGCTGAGGGTATATTATGAAGACGGAGGTTTAAAACGCCGAGAAACGTATCGTTCGGGTTTTCAAAAGAAAAAACACTGCTACGACAGGGAAGGTAATGAAATCCCGTATTATGAACTGGCGGAAAAAGCTAGTTTCCCTGGCGGAGATCGGGCGCTGCAAGCGTATTTGCAAACCAAACTAAACGATTTCGTTGCTAGTAATACTTCGCAAATCTATAATTTCGAGATCTTTATAGAAGAAGATGGAAAAGCTGTTTTACATAAGTTTACCAATAGCGACCTGATGACCATAAATAGATTGAGGGATATTCTTAAAGATATGCCTAAATGGAAGCCTGCCCGCTACGACCAAAACATTCAAGGGGAAATTGTACCGATTTCGCTTCTTTTTCAAAATGGAAGGGTATATCTACCTTCGTTACGTTAAGTAATTAAGCAGAATTAGTCGAGACTTTCCAAGTTTATAACTCTTCTGATTATCAATAGTATAAGCCTGAAACTTGGAAAGTCTATTTTTGCACAAATATTTAATTTAAACAAAAGCGTTTATTTTTGATTGTGTCTTGAAAATCTACAAGTTATGGGCAAAAAAGTCAGTCTATTGTTGGTGATTTTGTGGGGAATAACGCTTCAAGCAATTCAGGCATCTTTCCCCGATTCGTTGCAGCGGGCAGTCATTCGTCGGGAATTTGTTGACCATGACGAAGAACTGACATTTCATGACCGTAAAAAACGCTTTGCCACTCTTAAAACCTACAATAAAGAAGGAGTTTTGTTAACCGAAACCAACTTTAAAGACTACCAAGCAGGTATTCGCCAAGGGTTTTCAAAGGGGTATTATCCGACGGGGCAATTGTACTGGATTGCGGATTATCGTAACAATGATCTTTGGGGCGAAATGCGCGTTTATCACGAAAATGGCGAGCTCAAGCGCCGCGAAACGCATTGGGCGGGTTTGCGGAAGGAAAAACATTGTTACAATGAAAATGGAGAAGAAATTGATTTTTACCCGTTTTCGGACGTTGCTAGTTTTCCAGGCGGAGATTACGCATTTCAGGCGTACTTGCGGTCGAAGCTCAAAGATATACACGTAGGTTCGGAAATGTCGATGTTTACCTTTGAGTTGCTAGTGCAGGCAGACAGCGTGGCGGTTTTGCACCAATTTAGTAAAAGCGAGAAAATAACGTTGACCCGAATTGCGGAGATTATCAAAGACATGCCCAAATGGATACCCGCTCACTTTGACAAAGTACCCCACGATGATATTGTGGTCGTCAATCTGGTTTTTAAACGAGGGATGGTCTATCTCTCCAACTTAGCCCTCGATTTTGCGGGTGCGTACCGCAAGCAGGTACAGCCTTTTGCCACGCCCGTAATGCCGCCTTTGCAAACATTACGAAGAAGATAACAAAACGAGACTGCCCTTTCTGGGCAGCCTCGTTCATTTTATTTTACTCAGCTCCGCGCTCTGCCATCACTTCGGCGAGGGGGCGAAAACCCGCAGGCACTTGTTGTGCTTCGTCTTCGGGTGAATAAGGATACACTTCCAAAATAGGCGTTAGGTTCACGTCTGTGATTTCGTAGGGAATCAACATCGTCGCCAAACTTTTTTCAATGCGTTCGATTGCTTGTTTGGGGCTATCGGCATTGACGAGCATGTAGCTGATGATTTTTTTCTCTTTGGCAGCGCCTTTACTATCGTCGATAGAGACATAGAAGGTCTTGCATTTAAACCATTTTTCCCCGCCTTCGTCCTCAAAATGAAACACATCTGAGAGTTTCATTTTGCTAAGGCTACTTACTTGAAAATCAGGGGTATTGTCGGCTACTATGCGATAAATTCGCGCCTCGGCATCGGTATATGAAACCGCGTCCACTAGGTACGCTTCCGAGATTGTCTTGAGCGCGCCGTTTTCTTGTTCTTGTTGGTATTTGATTTTTCCTAAGTACCAGCTGGGCATATTTTACAGTTTAAAGTTTTCGTTTTTTCTTTCTGGATGTACGAATCGTTGTAGATAACCACATAGTTCAGATAGTTTTTTCACATAGTACACATAAAATAAGGCTATGTGTACTATGTGTTTTCAAATGAATACGACTCAAATTTGACAAGTATCTGTTCTCCTCAGTTTCCAAAAAAGGACGCCAAAGATAACAGAAATTTTACTTGAGGTCTTTTAAAATCTCTTCGATGGCGCGGTCGAGTTGGGGGTCTTTGTCGGTGAGGCGGTCGGTGAATGACTGTTTGATATAAATATCAGGCGTGACACCTTCTTGCTCAATGTTTTTGCCGTCGAGCGTAAAACAGCCCCACGAAGGTAAACGATAAAACGACCCATCGACCAACCCTTTACCCGACGTAAAGATAATCCAACGGTAGGTTTCGGTGCCAATAATTTTACCCAATTTAAGCGCTTTGAAACCCGTAGCTGTCATTTCTGCATCCGAAAGTGATTGTTCGTTGATAAGCAAAACGATGGGCTTGGCCGCTACGCCAAAGTTGGGCTGAGGGGTGGGTTTTCCTTCGCGGTATTTCCACTGCAAGTACGGTTTTTGCGACAAGAAATTAAGTACCAAATCGTGGACGTTTCCGCCTGTATTGTAACGTAAATCCAGAATTAAGGCATCTTTTTTGTACCAATCGCGGGTCATGTCGTGGACAAAACGCTCGTATTCGTCCATGCCCATGTCTTTCATGTGAACGTACGCAATCCGTTTTTTACTCTTTTCGTCCACGTAATTTTGGTTCCAATCCATCCATTCATCGTAAAAATTTCCTGATAATGACCCTCGTGGATGCACCCTCACCGTGTAGCTAGAATCGCCGTTACTGCGACGGAACGTTAAGGTAATTTCGGTGTCAGACGAAGGTTTGGTAAAATACACATCGCGGTTTTGGAGCGTGTCTATGGCGTCGACGTTGACGTGGGTAAGTATGTCTCCTTTGCCAATTTTTTTGCCATGTTTATCAGCCGCACTACGCTTGAGGATGCGGTCAACCACGTAAGGACGCTGGTTGTCGAAAAGAATCCCCGTTTCCATCGTGCGCGATTTGTAGAAAACTTCTTCTTCTTTTCCGTTGCTATAAAATCCTAAGTGAGAGGCGTTTAGTTCGCCAAGCATGTCGTTGAATAACGTCCGAAAATCGTCGCGTTGGTTGAGGTAAGGTAAAAACTTCGCGTAGCGGTCGCGCAGGGCTTTCCAGTCGGCGCCGTGGAAGGTTTCGTTATAAAAGTTCTCTTCTACACTCGCCCATGCTTCATAATACATTTGACGAAACTCCTCTTCCAAATTGCGACGGAAGGTAAAGTCAATCGTAATATCTTCTGCTTTACCCGATTCTGGGGTAAATTTTTTGAGTTTACCATTGATGAGTAAATACGATTTATCGCCTACCTGTACCCAATCGTAGCCACGAACACCGTCTTCTACTTTCTCGGTTTTTGGGGCTTTGAAAGGCTCGTACGTCGTGCGCCAAAGTTTGTTTTCACCCTCGCTGTGGTCAGATACGTAAATGACGTACGTTTTGTCATCTTTTTGAAAAACAGCGGGCGAGCCTTGTTGGCCAAACGAGGGTCCTACCTGCTCCATGCGCTCCCAAATGTCGGCCAAATCAATCTCGATGGGCTTGATTTCTTTCTTGGTCTCTTTTTTAGGCTCGGCAGGCGTAGCTTTCTTTTTCTTGCTCGATTTTTCGGGCGTTTTGGCCGCCGTCGCAGTCGAATCTTTTTTGGTTACTTTAAACAAATCCTCCCATTTATCGGAGCGAAAAGGCGTTTCGATTTTGGTAAGTGCCAAACGATACACTTTCAGATTGCGCGGCCCAAACGGATAACTTGGGTTAATACGGTCGGACTCGAAGTAAATGTACTTACTATCGGGCGACCACACAGGGGCTGATTCCGAAATACCTGTATTCGTCAGGTTGATGGTTTCGTTTTTGCTGAGGTGGTGAAGGAAAATGTCTTTCTCAAAATCACGATAGGCCGTAAACATCACGTACTCACCGTTGGGAGAAAAATAGGCGTTGTCGTTGTAAAACCCCCAAAGTTCGTCTTTGACAATCGTCTTATTTTCAAAGGTTTTAAGGTCGAGTAAGCGGACTTCGTTGCGCCCACTGAGATATACTCCTGAGCTACGGTCTTTGTTAAAAACAATCTGGCGGTTGTTTTGTGTATCAGTGGTAAGTTGTTTGAGTGCTCCTTTGCCGTCGGCTTTGAGGGTAAACCAGTTTTGGTAGCCACCCACCGTTTGACCTACCAACAAGGTGAGGGTATCGGCCAACCATTTTACTTCCTGAACCCGCTCGTTGGCCGTGGTTTTTAGTTGTTTGATGTACTTCCCTTCAATGTCAGAGACAAACAATTCTCCCCGCGAAATAAAGGCCAGTTTTTTATTATCAGGTGCTACATCAAAGGCCGAGATTGACCCACTTACTTTAAAATCTTGCCACTTGGTCAGCGTAAAGTTTCTGACTAGATTGATTTTGAGCGGAGCAGCGGCTTTGGTCGCAACGTCATACACCCAAGGTTGGTAGTCTTTTTCAAAAATAACCTTGCTGCCATCGGCACTTACTTGGGGCCGTTTGATGGATTCTTTGAACGAAGTGAGGGCGGTTTTTTGTCCGTTTACGAAAGTGTATAAATTGTATTCACCGTTGGCTTCATCTGACACAAAATAAATTGTCCCTTTTTTGTCAATCGTCGCCCACATGTCTTTCCCACGGTAGTCGGTATAGCGTTTATAGGTGTTGGTTTTTAGGTTATACGACTGAATATCGGGGTTAAAGTCGCCTTTGTAGCGCTTGCGCATGGCTTGGTTATCGCTTTCCCACGTATCGTTGAAAAAGACTTCACCCGTTGGGCTTTCGGCGACGTTGTGCGTACGGTTGAAATAGTGTTTAAAAACGCGTTTGGGCGTTCCTCCGAGTACCGAGATGGTGTACGTTGTACCGCCATTTTGCACACCCGATTCAAAATAAATCGTTTGTGAATCCCACGACCACGCTTCTACAAAATCGTAGGTGCTGTGGTAGGTAAGTTGTCGAATCGTACCGCCTTCGAGGGGCATCACAAATACATCGGCATTCCCATTTTCAGTACCTGTAAAAGCGAGCCATTTTCCATCGGGCGAAATGCGTGGGTTTGACTCATTGCCTTGCATGGCTGTGAGGCGGGAGGTAATGCCCGAGGCAAGGTCGGTTTTCCACAGGTCAGATTCGTAGGCAAAAATAGCCGTTTTGGCGTCAGGACTGAGGGTAGGGTGGGTGGCGAAATGCACGCTCGATTGGGCAATGGCTGCGCTGGCAGAGAAAAGACTGGCCCACAATAGGGGTTTAAACATGGCTACGTAAGGGTTGATGAAACTAAATGGATTGAAAAGCCAAAAATAGTGAATCCTTTGGTATAGAAAATTAAATCTTGTACCTACTTGAAATAGGCAATTTATAGTGCCATCTTTAAAGGCTGTTAATGCCTGCATTACTTCATCCGTCCTAACCAAACTAACTCACATGTACTTCAAACGTCTGCTTAGACCGCTTGCCGTTTCTACCATTGCTTTTTGTTCGGCAGCCACGTACGCCCAGAAAATCGACGAGGTGTACAACCAAAAAATCAAAGAATACACCACAGATTCCCGCTTTTTGCCATCGTCGGTGCTCAATCTAACCGATGACCCGAAGGTACCATCGCCACGCAAACATTTTGGCGAGATTGTGGGCGCGCCAGGTATTTTGCACAACACCACGGCTATTTATGGGTATTTCCAAAAACTGTCGCAAAGCTCGCCTTATCTGACTATGCAGCAAGTGGGTACAAGCGAAGAAGGTCGCCCGATTCACTTGGTAGCCATCGGCAACGAAGATGCCATGAAACGCGTGGCACACTACCAAAAACAACTTTCGCTGTTGGCCGACCCGCGTAAATTGCCCGCGTCGGAGCTAGAAAAGGTGTTGGGCGATACTAAATTGGTGTATTACATCAACTGCGGACTTCACTCACCTGAGATGGGTTCGCCTGAAATGGTGATGGAGTTGGCGTACCGTTTAATCACCGCCCAAACGCCTGATATTAAAGCTGTACGTGATAATATCATTGTCCTCATCAACCCAGTTTCTGAACCCGATGGCTGGGACAAACAGGTCGATTGGTACAATCGCTACACCAAAGACCGCAAAAACTACGAAGATGGCTTCCCACGCGTGCCGTATTGGGGAAAATATACCTATCACGACAACAACCGCGATGGGTTACAGTCGTCGCAGGCGTTGACCAAAGCCATGTACAAAATTTACTACGATTGGCACCCAACTGTGATGCTCGATTTGCACGAGTCGGTGCCGTTGCTTTATATTTCTACGGGAACGGGGCCGTACAACGATGCCATCGACCCAATTACCATCGGCGAATGGCAAACCATGGCCAACTACGAAATGACAGCGTTGGCCTCTCAGGGATTGCCAGGGGTGTTTACGTGGGCTTTTTATGACGGATGGAATCCAGGCTATGCGTTTTTTATTGCCAACAATCATAACTCCATCGGACGTTTTTATGAGACTTTTGGCAATGCGGGTGCCACTACCTATGTGCGCGATTTGTCGAATCAAAAATATTCAGGTGACCCCGTAACGAGCAAAGAATGGTATCGACCTAATCCCGCTACCGAGAAAGTGAACTGGTCGTACCGAAACAACATCAATTATATGCAAGCAGGTGTGTTGGCGGGCTTGACGTATGCGGCCAATAACCGACGGTTGTTGTTGACCAATTTTTACCAAAAAGGAGTAAATGCTATCCAAAAAGGGAAAACCGAATCGCCACGAGCGTTTTCCATTCCCCAAAAACAAAATGACCCCACGATGGCGGCCTATTTGGTCAATCAGCTACGTGGGCAAGGAATTGAGGTTCACAAAGCATCATCGGGTGATTATGTCGTGTTGTTAGAGCAGCCTTACCGTAATTTGGCCGTGTCGTTGTTGACCAAACAAAACTATCCCAAAGAAACTAAATACCCATCGTATGACGATATTGCGTGGACACTCGGGTATTTGAATGGGGTTGAGGTAAAAGCCCTTGATAATGTGCCGTATGCTTCAAACGACCTTACCCTAGTGAATCAGGAAGTGAAATATACGGGCAAAATGGAAGGAGAAGGAACGGATTATGTCCTCAATTACAAAGCGCAAAACACGGTGTTGTCGGCCTTGTATTGGCTAAAAGCGCAGAATAAATCGAGCAAGGCGGTGGTGTTGGATGCCAAAACTACCCTGAGTGGCATAAAAGATACCTTGGCGGCAGGGTCGGTGGTGTTGCAGGGAGTTACGCCTGAGCAAGCTAAAAACATTACGACGCAGTTTGGGCTTGACCTGACTGCGACCAAAGCAACGGCTAACGTGAAACAACACGAAGTGACCCTCCCGCGAACCGCCATTTACCACAGTTGGTTCAATACCCAAGACGAAGGTTGGGTGCGTTTTACGTTTGATCAACGCGGTATTCCTTACACTTCCATCGAAAAAGATGATTTGAAGGCGGGCGACCTACGTAGTAAATACGATGTCATTGTGATTCCTAAAATGCGTGGTACGGGAAGTGATTTTATCCACGAGATTGATAAAAAATTTGGGCCGTTGCCTTATACCAAAACCCCCGAATTTCCTTCGCACGGGTTTCCTGATTCCACTCCTGATATGACGGGTGGGCCTGGCTTTGATGGCATGAACCAACTCAGAATGTTTGTCGAAGCAGGGGGAGTATTGGTGACTTTGGACAATACTTCTGCAATGATTGCTGAAACAGGAATTACCCGCGACTTGGATAAAGTAGAAACGCCAGGTCTTTACCATCCAGGCTCAATTGTGAACGTGAAAGTACGCAAATCGGACAGCCCAATTGTGTATGGATTTCCTGAAGTATTCCCGATTTTCAAAGGCATTTCACCGTTGTTGCAGACCAAAAAGTACAATCGCGACATGATGGTGCTTCAATATGGGACTAAATCATTGAGAGAAGATGAAGAATACAGCGGCCCAATCATGGGATTGCCTGACAGAAAAACAGCTAAAGAAATGACGCCTGCCAAACCTAAGAAGGAAGAACCTTACGTGCTTTCAGGAATGGTAAGAAACGAGCAGACCATTGTGGGTCATGGCGGAATTTTCAACGTTCCTGTAGGGTCAGGTCGTTTGGTGGCGTTTACGTTTAATCCTCTGCATCGTTATATCAACCTTCACGATGCACCGATGATTTGGAATACGCTGATTAACTGGAATCATCTGTAAAACAAAGCCTAATCCCTATGAAATCACTATATCGTTTTTTGTTGTCGGGAGTGTGTGCGAGTGCCCTTGCGCTGACGGCACAGTCCCAGCAAATCGACGAGTCTTACAACCAAAAAATCAAAGAGTTTACGACCGACCAGCGCTTTTTGCCATCGTCGGTGCTGGATTTGGTCAATGACCCTAAAATCCCGTCGCCGTTGAAGCAATTTGGGCAAATCATCGGAGCTCCAGGCGTGCTGCACCGCACGGCGGATATTTATGGCTATTTTCAAAAATTGGCTCAAACGTCGCCTAATATTGTCAACGAACAGATTGGTACGACCGAAGAAAATCGTCCCATTCAAATGTCCGTTATTGCTAATGCTGCCACTATCAAGCGTCTCGACCATTATAAAAAACAACTGGCACTCCTTGCTGACCCGCGCAAAGTAAACGCTGCCGATGTGCAAAAAATCTTGGGCGATAGCAAAGTGGTCTATTTTTTGAACGGCGGAATGCACGCCTCTGAAACGGGCTCACCCGAAATGCTGATGGAATTGGCTTATCGCTTGGTAACGGGTCAAAGCGAGGACATCAAGGCCATTCGTGATAACCTGATTGTGATCATTAACCCCGTGTCTGAGCCCGATGGTTGGGATAAAATGGTGGATTGGTACAACCGTTACACTAAAAAACGCAAAGATTTTGACGACGGAATGCCTGCTTCACCACCGTATTGGGGAAAGTATGTTTATCACGACAACAACCGCGACGGCTTGCAGGTGTCGCAAGCCATCACAAAAAGTATTTTTAAAGCTTATTTTGACTGGCATCCTACGGTGATGCTCGACTTGCACGAGTCGGTGCCGTTGTTGTACATTTCAACAGGAACGGGTCCATACAGCGAAGCCGTGGATCCCGTAGCGATTGGTGAATGGCAAATCATGGCCGACCACGACATGACGACGCTAGCGGCGCAAGGGCTTCCAGGGGTATTCAACTGGGCGTTTTATGACGGCTGGTACCCTGGCTACGGAATTTGGGTAGCCAACAACCACAACTCTGTTGGGCGTTTTTACGAAACCTACGGCAATGCGGGCGCAAATACGTTCATGCGTGACTTGGCCAGTGCCAAATTTGCGGGCGATAACGTGACAAGCCGTGAGTGGTATCGTCCGTATCCTGCCACCGAAAAAGTATATTGGTCGTTTCGGAACAACATCAATTATATGCAAGCGGGCGTATTGGCTTCGTTGGGGTACGCGGCGGCGAATGGTAAGTTATTGTTGAAGAATTTTTACCAAAAAAGCCTAAACAACCTCAACAAAGCAGCCAAGGATACGCCAAAAGCATTTGTGATTGGCAAGCAGCAGCGCGACCCTGCGATGGTCGCCTATTTGGTGAATCAGCTACGTACCCAAGGAATAGAAGTTCACAAGGCCGAAACGGGTAAAAATCAAGGAGATTACGTGGTGTTGTTGAACCAACCTTACCGCAACTATGCCTACTCGTTGTTGACCAAACAAAACTACCCGAAAGAAGCTAAATTTCCTCCTTATGATGCCATTGCGTGGACGTTGCAATACCTCAACGGGGTAAATGTGGCACAACAAGACACCCTCAAATACGAATTGTCGGACTTGAAATTGCTCACGTCCGATGTAAAGTACGATGGGAAAATCGAGGGAGAGGGAACGTACTATGTGGTCAATTACAAAGCACAAAATACGGTATTGCCTGCCGCCTATTGGGCAAAATCTCAAAACGTCAAAACCATTGTTTTGGATGCCAAAACCACTTTGGAAGGCCGCAAAGACACGTTGGCACAGGGAGCCGTGGTATTTTCGGGCTTAACGACCGACCAAGCGAAGCAATTGGCCGAGAAGTTTAGCGTGGACTTAATTTCTACCAAAACCCTGCCGTCGGTGAAACAGCACGAGGTGAGTTTGCCGCGCGTGGCGATTTACCATACGTGGTACCAAACGCAAGACGAAGGCTGGTCACGCTATACGTTTGAACAACGTGGCATTCCTTACACATCGATTCACAAAGACCATCTGAAAAAAGGCAACTTGCGGTCGCAGTTTGACGTGATTTTGGTACCTCGCGTGGGTGGTACGGGTGCGAACTTCTTGCACGAAGTAGATTCCAAATTTGGCCCAATGCCTTATACCAAAACGGCCGAGTTTCCGTCGCATGGCACGCCAAGTAGCACCGATGATATGACGGGTGGCCCAGGGTTTGAGGGAGTCGCGGAATTGAAAAAGTTTGTCGATGAAGGTGGGGTGTTGATTACCCTCGACAACTCGTCGAGCATTATGTCGGACTTGGGTATTGTGCGCGAATTGAAACGATACGAATCGCCCACCTTGTTTCACCCAGGTTCTATCATACAGGTGAAAAACCGCAAGCCATCGCACCCAATCATGTACGGTTATCCCGAAACTTTCCCTATTTTCAAAGGACAAGGGGCATTGTTGCAAACGGAAAAGCGCGACCGCGACATGATGTTGATGCAATACGGCACCAAGCCACTCAAGGAAGAAGAAGAATACAAGGGACTGATTATGGGTATGCCTGATAAAAAAGAGGTAAAAGACCCCAAACCCGCCACGCCCAAACCAGAACCGCCGTATGTGCTGTCGGGGATGGTGCGCAACGAGCAAACCATCATCGGTCACGGTGCAATTTTCAACGTACCCGTAGGCAAAGGCCAAGTGGTAGCATTCACGTTTGACCCGCTGCACCGCTACCTCAACCACCACGACGCCCCACTTCTGTGGAATGCGATTTTAAATTGGAACGCGTTGCGGTAAGCTTCTTATATCAACACCTATAAGGTTTCAAAAACCTTATAGGTGTAAAATTTGCCCCTCATCTGTTACAAAATTTCTTAAAATTTGCCCATTATTTGTAACAAAAAAATATAAAATTGCCCATCATCTGTTACAGTTATGGGCAATTTTCAAAGAAAATTAGAACAAAAACTTCTTGATTGGAAGGCGAAGGGGGGAGTCATAAATCGCTGATTTTGAGGGTGCAAGGCAGGTTGGTAAATCTGCTCTTGTGAGGGAGTTGGGTAGAAATTATGACTATTTTATACAGTTGAATTTAGAAAAGCCCAGTGACAGGCGTTTTTTTCAGAAAGAACGGGAGGTAACTGATATATGGCAACAACTTATTTTTGAGAAAGGGATTCCTGATAGACCGCAAAATACACTTAATTCGTTGTTTTAAAAAACTACACACTTATGAAAAAGCTCCTACCCGTTCTATGTTTATTCTTGCTATTTGGTTGTAAAAAGCAGGCAGATGTTCGTCCTTCCGAAATTTTTGAAATTTTGCCAAACCAATCCATTGTCTTGTTGTCCAGAAGTGGCCAAAGCTCACTTTTGGCGTATCGTTTTGACAAGACGGGAAACAAGTATGTGGGGTATTATGAGAAAGATATGATAGGAGATTTGGCCTGTAATGATTGCGGAAACCCTTTTATTGCGTTTGAATTTGACCCGACCCTTTCAACCTTTTCTTACACGACCCCTTCGGATTTTGAAAATGCCCAAGCAATTAGTGGGATGACGAGTAGCTTCTTTGGGCCGTGGGCGAGCCGTATCGTTTCGAGAAAAATTGAGGGCAAAAAAATGGATAATAACACTTGGTACATAACCCTAAAAGTCAAACAGCAAGATCAACCAGAAGAAACAATGCTGGATGGGTATTTTCGGGTAAAATAGGGGGGGATGAAATGCAAAAAAAATAACAACTCTTTAGGTGAAAAATATACTGATTTTCAGTAGGTTATTTCAATTTTCTTTTTTACCTTGTTTTACGATACCCTAGCTAAATGGAAAAATAAGCCTCTTCGCAGTTTTGCCCTTATTACCGTCGGATGTTTTATGTTCATTATCGGCACTTTCTACCGTAATAGTGGTAAGTTTTGTAGCTGGCACAATTCAATTCCAAGATATACGACCTAAACGTATATCCTATACGGGAGCTATCAACGCCAAAAATCAACATAGAACTTTGACGACTGCTCAAAAAAAGCATTGTCGGAGTGGCGGGAAATAGAAAAACCAATTGTCGGTGTTTGAACAAACTACTCTCAACAATGAAAGTTCTAATTAGTACTTCCTATCCGTTACGCTGTTACTCAACGGCAGCGAAAACTACAGGCTGTTTTTTTCTCCTCTTTTGCGGGTTTTTTGTACAGTTTTCTAAAGCTCAAACAGTGGACGGTTTGCGAGTTGGGCTTAAAGGAGGAGTGGTTTATTCGGGCATTGGTGCCTTACAAACAACCATATTGAGTGAGCCATTTTTTACAAATTATACCTTGAATAATAACCGAAAATGGGGATTTACGGGTGGATTTGGCATCAATTGGGAATTGAAAAATACCATTGCTTCGCTCAATTTGGACGTTTTATATTCCCAGCAAGGTACTGAATTGGCTTTCAACAATTTGGAGAAAGACTTCAACTATACCCTGCAATTCAACTACCGTTACCTTAACTTCCCGCTGATGTTGAAGCTGTATCCGTTTGAAAAAGTACACGATGGGTTGCATGGGTTTAATGTGGGAGTGGGTCCCCAATTGGGACTAAATTTAACCCCCGAAAAAATCAATTATACGTCGGGCGGGACAGGAAAATTGCCCGCTTTTGGTAGCGACCTCGAACAACAACAGCAACTTCGAAATGTACTGAAAGGAAAAAACAATTTTGGGCTAAATTTTCAGCTTGGGTATGAATTTGTAGGGTGGGGACTCAACCTTGAAGCACGTTATCATTATGGCCTGACGGACATGGTTCGTACCGAAGCCAACGCGTATAATTTTATCGAAAATAAAAATACCAACAATACAATTCAATTTACGTTGGGCTGGGAGTTTTTGAGTAGCTATCCCAAAAAACGAGTTCTTCTCATCAAGAAACCAAGAAGCTAGTAGCGTCGATTCTGTCACAATCGTAACCATTACTCCTATGAACTCAGCTTCTATTAAAGCCTTTTTTGTCGTTGTCTTTTGTTGGGGAGCCTCAACGTCGTTTTCCCAAAATCGACCAACGCCTTCGCCTGGAGGGGTAGCTGGAGCCATTCGATGGTGGATGGCAGACAGTACTAACGCCGAGCGGCTCAATTTCCACCCTGCTAGGCGGCTTACTACCTCCAATGGCCTTTCAATCCCATTAGGGAAGGCTAAATTGCCAAGCACCACTTTTTTTACGGTATATCAGACAAAAGAACGACAAAAAGACCAACTGATTTGGAGCATTGATAAAAATCAGAAAACAAGCCTTGTTCTGACCAACGAACGCATGGCTGATTTGGAAGCGATGAGATACATGAATTTTACGGATTTGGCGCCTACTATGCCAAAAATTGCTATTTATGGGCAATTAAAATCCGTCGATAGTAGTGAAGTAGCCGAGCAGACATGGAACATCGGCAATCTACCTACTTACCCTGAGTTGCCCGTCAGCGTTTTTAATGGACTGGTGCCTGAACTGATTGCTTTTAACCGAGTTCTTGACCGTGAAGAACGATTAAAAGTAGCGTCTTATCTGGCACTAAAATACGGAATTACGCTCACTGAATCGAGCGGGAAGTACGTGAATAGTTTAGGTAAAACCCTTTGGAATGGGGAAGAATCCCCCATTTTTCACCACAACATTGCGGGTATTGGCCGTGACGATGCCTCGGGCTGGTGGCAGAAAATCGCTAGTAGTAGTCATTCTCCCAATTTGCTCACTATTTCGACGCCTTCCCCCCTCGACAATCACCAGTATTTGTTGTGGGGAGACAATGACCAAGCCTTCGTTTCTGCTCCCAAAACGATAGGAATGCCAACGTTTTTGAAAAGAAAAGGGCTTGTATCTTCTTTGGGCAAGAACTTGTGGGAGACGGAGGTTGTATGGGATACGAAACAGGTGTTTGCTGCCATTCCCCCAAATCCTGTGTTTTGGTTGGCGGTAGATACCACAGCAACGGGCGAGTTTGCGCCTTTGACAACCTGTTTTTTTAAAATGAAAAGCCTTGATAAGCACGGTTTGGCTTATTTTAATACGACCTGGAAAATGAATAAGTTACAAAAAAATCACTTTTCTTTTGTCGTAGCGCAAGACCTGCTCGTAACCACTAAAGTAACAACTCCGAGCTGTTCACAACCCGATTTTGGGCAGTTTCAGGTGCGTATTTTTGGGGGGCAGCCACCTTATTCTCTCACAATTTTTAATAAATCGACTGGATTTGTGGCTCATCGTCAGCAGTCAGAAACGCTTTCGACTGCACAATTCGGCGGTCTTTTTGCGGGCCATTATGTCCTCAACGTAACGGACGCGTTGCAGCAAATGTACGTTGATTCGTTTTGGGTCAACCCCGCCGAAGCGCCGTTACCGCTGGGTTTGTCTGATACCTATTATTTGGTGGAAGGTGCTGCGCCCGTTCGAGTCAACGCAGCTGAAAATATGCCTGCTGGGATAACGTATCGCTGGCGAAGTCCCGATAAGATAGAGTCGCAATCGCCTGAAATTGAGTTGAATCAACAAGGTATTTATACACTTATTACGACTCAAAACGGCTGTAGTTCAACCCGAGAAATCCAAGTAGATGGCCCACAAATCAGCGTATTTCATTCGGAAATAGTGTATCCTAATCCTTCCAGCGGAAGGTTTACAATCAAAGTGAGGTTGCATCAACCTGCTCCCGTTCATGTGTCTATTTTCTCAGCAGAAGGAAAGCAAGTACTTACCGATGAGGCTTTCGGGGCTGACCAGTACCTGTTTAGTGAACAGCTAACCACGCATGGCCTTTATCTAATTGTGTTGCAGTCGGGCACGTCAGTGACAACCCATAAACTATTTATCGTTCGATAAAATGAAAAATGCGCACCAATTAATCCACCTTTTGAAAACCCTAAGACCCATTCGATGGGTGCCTGTTTTTGCCAAAGGAGTGGGGGGCGTTGCCTCGCTTGTTGTTTTGTTTGCGTTTTATGGTTCAAAAATTAAAACAACCAACGTTTTTGAAACGGAGGGATTCCCCACTACTAAAACGCTTTCGGTGGTAAGGGTACCTGTTTCAAAGCCAGTAAGATATGGATTCGATGCAGATATTGCCTATGGTTGCATTGGGACGACGGACAAAAAATCAATTGATAGTCCTTTTGATAATGTATTTCACGTGCAAATTCCTGAGCTGCCTGGTACTGACTTTCAAGCATTTTTGGCGTATGACCTGTACGGTGTAAGCACCCACGAGTCTGTTGCACGAAGCATCAATGAATCGCAGGCGATTGGGGCGCATTTTGTTCAGCTCAATAAGGCGTGGAGTAGCCAACAAGAAACCATCCCCTTGGCACTTTTACATTCTGGCGACAATGTCATTCGTTTTTCGTTGCCTTTGGGGGCGAATTATCATTACGAAGTTAAACAAGTACGCATCGTTTTTAAGCACCAGCCGAAGGGAGAGGAAGCGATTGTTCTCAACCAACCCGACAGCGTTTTTTATGGACAAAACGCATATATTAAAGGAATAATCCGCCTTCCTCAATCGCAAAAAAGGAGCTCGAAAGAACCTGTTTTGTTGACTTGCGGTGACCAACGCATCCCTGTATATCGTGGTGAATTTGAAGCCTTGCTTGCCAACCTTGGCAAGACACCGTTTAGGACGTCGTTGAAAGCCACTTTTCCCAATGGTGAAGTCGTTACCAAAGACATTGTCTTTATTCGCTCTGAAAAAGCCGATCAAGTTTACAAGTCTGAGGTGAGGCAGGGGGAAAGTTTAGGGCGTTTTGACCGCGAAAAAGGACTGGATTTAACCTTGGCTACGACCGCGATTTCAAACAGCGTGTCGATTCAACTCCCTGCTTTTGCTTTGCCCCAAAGTAAAATAATTTCAATCACGGCCCTACGCGCAATCGACTTGCCTGCGTTGAACGAAGACATGGTCAACGTAACAGCGGGGGCGGCAGGGTATCGTTTCTTGCCGCACGGAAGTCAATTTAGTAAGGCCGCCCAATTGAGTATTCCTTACGATAGCACGCTCATTCCTGAAGGCTACACGGCCAGCGACATTCGCACTTATTATTTTGATGAGCAAACCCGCAAGTGGCTTGTTCTACCGTTAGATTCGGTGGCGATGCTCTCAAACGTAATTTTGTCTCATACATTGCATTTTACGGACATGATTAACGGGATTATAAAAGTGCCCGAATCCCCCGAAACGCAAGGCTATGCGCCTACGACCATCAAAGATTTTAAACCTGCCGACCCTTCGACGGGTATTGCAATGATAGCGCCGCCCACGGCAAATAACATGGGCAATGCGGCGTTGGATTTTGGTCTAAAACTCCCTGTGGGGCGGCAAGGAATGCAGCCAGAACTAAGCATCCGCTACAACAACGGTGGGGGCAATGGCTGGTTGGGGTTAGGCTGGGACTTGTCTGCTCCTTCCATAAACCTAGACACTCGTTGGGGAGTGCCGAGGTACGATGCCCAATGGGAGACCGAAACGTATCAGTTGGAAGGGGAACAATTGGCCCCCACGGCTCACCGCGCTACGTTGGAAAAACGCGGCATTGAAAAAGAATTTTTTCCACGCGTGGAGGGAAAATTTGATAGAATCGTCCGTCATGGTTCGCATCCGTCGAATTATTGGTGGGAAGTTACCAATAAGAACGGGGTCAAAAATTTTTACGGAGGTTTACCTGAGAAAGGTATGGTGGACGCGGCCGTTCTCAAAGATACGCTAGGAAACATAGCCCATTGGGCGTTGGTACAAACGCGCGATTTGGACGACAACCGAGTACAATATACTTACGCCAACGTAAAAACCCCAGGGGTAGTAGGTGGTAGGCTGGGTCAACAACTGTACATTGATAAAATTAATTATACGAACACAGCGTCCACCGAAGGGCCTTATACGGTGACGTTTACGAGAGACCGACAATTGACGGAGCCACAGCGAAAAGATGTTAGTATTGATGCCCGTTATGGTTTTAAAATGGTCACGGCCGATTTGCTCCGAAAAGTTACCGTAACATTTACAAATCAGCTGGTTCGTACCTACGATTTGAAATACAAAGAAGGGGCTTTTTACAAAACATTGTTGGAAAGCGTGACCGAACTAGATGATGCAGGAAAGGAGTTTTATACGCATCGTTTCGATTATTATGACGATGTTCTTGCGTCTTCAGGTTACGCTCCGTTGGGCGAATTGACAAAGTGGAAAGTAGAGAATGATGGTGCAAAAGGTGGTATCATCAATCCGATCCCAGGGTTTAATGACCAGAGTTCGGTGTTGAGTACCGAAAAATCCAACAGCTTTGGGGCAGGGTTGGCCCTCACCGTGGGGTTTATTGGTGATGGCTGGACCAAGCAGTTTACGGTGGGAGGAAGTTTTGAGTTTGACTACACGGGCAACGAAGGGGTGGTAAGCATGACGGACATCAATGGTGATGGTCTTCCTGACAAAATCATCAAACTAGGAAATCGACTGTTTTATCGGGCCAATCTAAAAAATGCCAACGCTTTTGGAAACCTGAAGCCCATCAGTGGTGTCAATGATTTTAGTGCCAGCAACGCGCTTTCGTTTTCGCTGGGTTTACAGATTGTCCCGCCTTTGGGCTTTTTTGGGTATAATTATACCAATACTACCACCACGACCACCACCTATCTGTCTGATTTTAACGGAGATGGTTTGATAGACATTGCTTCTAACGGGCAGGTTTTTTTCAATCACCTCGACCCGCAGGGAGAACCTATCTTTGAGCGAACGAGTACCCGTACTCCCAATCCGCTTTTTTTGGGGGGAACGGTGGATAAAACTTTTTTTGCCCCAGATACGGCCTTGCAACACCGCCAAGAAAAAGAGTTTCCCTTACAGGACATCATACGCTTTTGGACGGCACCTTTCGACGGAGCAGTTCGTATTTCAGGCCCCATTCAATTGCTGAAAGCAGCGGACAGCCTTCGGTCAAAAAAAGAAGATGGGGTAAGGGTGAGTATTCAGGTACGAGACGGAATCGTGTGGAGCGATGCCATTGGCGCGAGAAACTTTACCCCCAAAATTCCGACAGGAGTGAATAATGTAAGGGTAAAAAAAGGCGATCGAGTTTATTTTAGGGTACAGTCGGTATATAATGGGGAAAACGACGAAGTGGCGTGGGATCCCATCATTGACTACGTGAGCGCGGTTTCACCCGTGCTGGATGTCAACAAAAAAGATACGCGGCACTACCAAGCCTCCGAAGACTTTATCCTCAGTGCCATTCAGCCGTTAGGGATTCCTGCTTCGGGAACTTTAAAAATTTCGGGTGATTTTTTCAAGTCAATTACCTCGGATACTGTCATTGTTCGAATCGTTCGGAAGGACTCGTTGGGTAGAATAACTATCCCATTTCAGCGAGTATTTGCAGGAACTACCAACGCCAGTGGCCCGCTGAAAGATACGGTGCTAAATGTAAAGGCCAAAGATTTGTTACGGTTTGAAATATATGCCGATTCGTATATTGACCGAACGGCAGTGCGCTGGTTGCCAAACTATGAATTAACGTTTGTGGATGTTTCGACGCGCCAGCCTGTGACACAAAAAGGGGGGATAGTGCCAGAAAATAACAATTATACCACTTGGTTTTCACCTACCCCCGTTGTCGAAAAAAATACCTCGGATACAGTTCGTTTGTATCCGTTGGTTTCCCTCAAGGCCGACAGTAGTGGAACCGTTGTGTTTACCATCAAAAGCCCTAATTCGTTGATAGCCAAGCGAATTGTTGAGGTGAAAAATGGGAAAATTGCGGGCGCTGTTGATACGCTATCACTTATTTTACCCGCCCAAACCCCCATTTTTGTTGAATATCACGTACCCAACGTGGGTTTTGCCAAAGCCATACAACAAATTGGCTATGGTAGCAAAATAGATACGCTCGTTAGTGACTCTACAGGAAAACACCGCAAAGTACTGCATAAGGTGCTGCCAGCAGGAATATATACCAATTCGGACGATGAGTTAAGTCCGCTTTTTCGCGGATGGGGACAGTTTTCGTTCGCGGGCGACAAAGGCAATGGCCCTTTGGATGAGTCAAAATTGAATTTCAACGAACTGAAAAATATTGATTACAAAAAAATACTCGCCGACACAGTCAGCTACCGAAAAGACCCCAATTCCCTTAAAAGTGTGCAAAGCCCTACCAATTCGGATTTTGGCCCGTTGTACGGCAATGCGACAAAAAACGCGTGGATAGGGCGCGATAGTTCGGTATTTGTGTCAAAAACGACCATGAGCAGCTCCCGTTTGTGGAAGCACGATGTGGCCGTAGATAGCCTGATGTTGGGCGCTGGGGCGTCGTTGACGGCAGTTTCCAAAATAGAACGAAGTGATGCCAACAGCCTTGCGGGGGGATTTGTGATTTCGGGTAGCTATTCCAATGCCTCAACAACCAATTTGCTCGACATGATGGACATGAACGGGGACGATTATCCCGATGTTTTGCACGTCAATGATGTACAGTTTACTTTGCCAAATGGAGGGTTAGAATCGAAGGGACGACCCAATGCACTGTTGCCCACCAACACCTCCGCCAGTTCATTTGGGCTTAGTTTGGGCGGAAAGTTTCCCAAAGCCTCGGCTTCTAACAAACGTAGTGGAAGCGGCGCTAAAAATAATAAAACGGCCTCCAATTCCCGAAGTGAACACAATTCCGCAAATGTTTCCATTGGTCTTTCGGGAAGTGTGGGCTACAACGAACAATCAGGAACGGCGGCTTGGATTGATATGAATGGCGATGGTTTGCCCGATAAAGTGTATAAAAATGGCGAAGTAGCCCTAAACCTTGGGTATTCGTTTGCGGCTCCCGAGCGCTGGAATTTTGAAAATATCGAAGAAAGCAAATCCACTAGCTTTGGAGCGGGAATTGGGGTAAACCTCTTTTCGGGAACCATTGAAGCGGGCATTGGAATGTCGCGCAGTGACGATAATACCCAACTGACCTTCCAAGACATCAACGGTGATGGCTTACCCGACCGAATCACCTCGACCAATCCACTGACGGTTCAATTGAATATGGGCAACCGCTTTGGCCCCCCACTGCTGTGGAAAGGAGCGACAAGTCTCAATAAAACCGTTTCCGTTGGGGAGTCCATCAACGCCGCCCTGACCATTGCCATCAACATTATCATCATAAAAATTTGTATTAACCCTTCTTTTAACGTTGGGCATGGCGTTTCGGGGCAAATGGATCAGTTGCTGGACGTCAATGGCGATGGTTACCTCGACGTGGTACATTCCGAAAATGAAGGAGATTTGTCGGTGCGTAGTTCTACCATTGGGCGTACCAATATGCTACGGCGCGTTCAACGGCCTTTGGGTTCTTATTTTTCAATGAATTACGAACGCTTGGGCAATACCTACGAAATGTCGTCCCAAAGCGTGTGGGCGTTGAATAGCCTAGAAGTGTACGATGGTGTAGCGGGCGACGGGATAGATACCCTGCGTAGTCGGTTTCGTTATGCCAACGGACGTTATGATCGCCGTGAAAGAGAGTTTTACGGTTTTGCAAATGTCGTTACTGAAGAGCTAAATACCGCCAACAACAATGCCTTGTACCGTACTTCGGAAGAAGTTTTTTTGAACCAAAGCTATTATCTAAAAGGGTTGCTCAAAAACGAAATCTTGCGCGACGCTGCGGGTAATAAATTCAATGAAAGTAGTAACACCTATGAGTTAAGAGCCGTGCGCGACAGCGTGTTTTTCCCTGCCCTGATTCGAAACGATAGGTGGATATACGAAGGAAAAGCTTTGGCGGGTGCGAGTACGTATATGCAGTATGATTATGATGCCTTTGGAAACATTAGCAAGCTCATTGATGCAGGTAATGGCACGCCCCAAGACTTGCTCACTGCCAAGGTTTCGTACCATAACAACGAGGTGGCTTACCTCAAAAATATTCCTGCGGAAGTAATTGTGACAGCGGCTGAAGGAATCAAAAGAAGACGAGTTACCGCCATAGATAGCAAAGGGCATCTCACCCAAGTGCGAACGTTTTTAGCCGATGGAACTTCGGCCAATTATGACCTTGAATACGACGAATACGGTAATTTGAGTAAACTTTTACGTCCCGCCAATTACCGAGGACAACGCATGTTTTATCAATATGCCTACGACAACGTAACGCACAGCTACCCCGTAAAAACCACTGATGCTTATGGTTATAGCAGTACGGCCGAGTATGAATACCGTTTTGGAAATAGAATACAAAGCAACAGCATTCAAAACCAACCAATTCGATTTGGAATCGACAACCGAGGTCGTATTAGCACCATTACGGGGCCTTATGAATTGGCCGCGGGCAAAGCATATACTTTGGCCTTTGAGTACCATCCCGAGGCCAGCACCCCGTACGCCATTACCCGTCACTACGACCCTGAATACGACAGATCCATCGACATCGTGACTTTTATGGATGGTTTGGGGAAAGAAATTGAGACCAAAAAATTGGGAGCACTTTTTAAAGGTAAAAACCTCGCCGATGAATTAAAAATGATTGTATCGGGGGGCGATATATACGATGCTTTCGGACGGGTTGTCAAGAAGTATTACCCTACGACAGAGGTGCTGGGGACTGAAAATACTAAGTTATCAACGACGGTTGGGAACCTCCTCGAATCAGTCAGTTATGACATCACCGACCGAGTGGTGCGGCGAGAATTGGCCGATGGTACGGTTGAAACCATAAGCTATTCGGCGCTTAATAATCAGCTCATTACCGAAAGCAAGGATGGGCTGGGGAATAAAATTGAAAAATTGGACGATGTAAGAGGGCGTCAAGTCCAAGTAAGGCAGTATGGAGGTCCCGATGGGACGATTTTTACCCATTATTTCTACAATGCCCTGAGTGAATTGTTGCGGGTAGAAGACCACCTTAAAAACAACATTGTTAATACTTATGACAACCTAGGACGTCGTCTTAGCACTTTGCATCCTGATGCAGGTTTAACCGAATTTAGCTATGATTTGGCGGGGAACTTGGTACAAAAAACAAGCGCCCAACTTCGAAAAACAATTGCAAAAGGAGGGGCTATCAAGTACGGTTACGATTACGAACGCCTTGTGGACATCGATTATCCCATTTATTACCAAAACAAAGTAAGTTATAGCTACGGCGCTCCCAACTCGGGCAATCGGGCGGGGCGGATGACATTGGTAAAAGACGCAAGTGGTGGGCGAGAGCTTTTCTATGGAAAATTAGGCGAAGTCACCAAAGAGATTCGGACGGTGTTGGTCAATGAAGTTTTTTATACTACCTATGTCAGTGAGCAAGAATATGACACTTGGAATCGCCTCAAAAAAATGACTTACCCCGACGGTGAAGTGGTTAATTATCACTACAATCGGGCAGGTAGTTTGTACAGTATCGACGGACAAAAGACGGGCAATGCGTATTCGTACGTCAGCAAAATAGGCTACGACGAATACGAAGCCAAAGTATATATGAAGTATGGCAATGGCACCGAAATGAATTATACCTTTGATGAGCAGCGTCGCCGCCTTAAAGGCTTGCAAACCACGGCAGCAAGTGGTCGTTCGATGCTGAACAACAGCTATACCTACGATGCCGTCAGTAACATCACAGGGATTATTAACAACAGCTTGCCGCAACAAGGAAAACTCGGAGGCAAAGCCAGTCAAAAATACAGCTACGACAATTTGTACCGACTCGTCGCCGCCACGGGACAGTACGAAGGCAGCAAAGACACGGCGTCCTATACGTTGGGAATGGCCTACGATAATTTGTCGAACATCCTCAGCAAAAAATTAACAAAACGCGACACGTCGGGGAATTACGAATATAACTACCAATACGGTGGCGCTGCCCCCCACCAACCCACTCAGATTGGCAACAAAAAAAGTCGTTACGACCTCAACGGAAACCTCACGGCTTTCGGTAGTGCCGAGTATTTTTGGGACGAGGACAATCGCTTAATGGCCATCCTCGACAGCGGCCTACTCAGCGAATACACCTACGATGCGGCGGGCGAGAGGGCGATAAAAAGCAGTGGCGGAGTGCAAGGGACTTGGCTCAACGGCGCTGCGGCGGGCACCATCAACCACCGCGACAATTATACGGTTTACGTAAGTCCGTATTTGGTATGTAGAAGGACGGGTTTTACTAAGCATATTTACGTCGAAACTGAGCGGATTGTTTCCAAAATTGGTACGGGAAATTTTACCAATATTTCTTTTCCTCAATCGGCACTGACGGCAGGGGGAGTCAATTACATTCAGCGAGCCGCGCAGTTGAAACAAGACCGTGTCAATTATTATGCTACTTTGGGGGTTAGCCCTGGCCCACCCACCCAAAAATTGTTTTATGCCGAACCCCAAAACAGTGGTATTGCACCACCCGTGTTGGTGGACAGTACTGCAGGGAACATCCCTGCTGGATGGCCAGGCAATACCACCAAACCAACCAACGGCCCACCCATTTATGCCAGCCCGATTCCGAGTAATGACTCTGTAAAGGCAGGGTATGGGTTTCGGGGAACGGGACACATTGCAGAGCTCAACCAATATTTTTACCACGGAGACCATTTAGGAAGCACTTCTTACGTAAGCAACGTGCTAGGAGAAGCTGTTCAGCACGTGGAGTATTCGGCGTTTGGAGAAACGTTTTTTGAAGAACGTAACAGTTCCGATGCGACTCCTTATTTGTACAATGCTAAAGAAAGAGATGCAGAGACTGGGCTGTATTATTACGGAGCGAGGTATTATGATGCTACAAGTTCAATGTGGTTATCAGTTGACCCGCCGATTTTTGGGGAGTATCTGGACGGTAATCGTAATGAGGGTGTATTTAATCCCCGCAATATAGAAGTATATGGGTATGTATATCAACGACCCATCATACTAACAGACCCCGATGGAAATGCCCCAGGAGATAAACCAAGTGGGCTTAGACAAAGGTCAGGCCCTCATGTAAAGCGAATGGCCAAACAACCCCAATCGGCAAGTTCTACTCCTCCCAAAGTGGGCAGATCTTGGTGGGCAACACATGATGCAGAAACAGCTCACGGATGGACTCCTTGGTCTGGTGAGCGTTTTAACTTGAAAAAAATGATACCATGGCTTTCTTCTGCTTCCCAGCTTTTAACAGGCTTTGATCCTATTGCACTTATCAATGCTTCAAAAGAGGCTAATGCACATCGAGCACGTGCAAATGCAGAATTTAAGAATGGAGAATTTATGAACGCTGCTATATCATTGACTCAAGCTGAAGTAACGTTAACTCAAGCTGCTACAGCTACTCCTCTGGGGCATCATATAGTCAAGATTACTGGAGCAGGAGATGCGATATGGTATGCAGGGAAAAAAACAAATTTAGAGTTACAGCAAAAGAAAAAGAAAGTAAAAACCGAATGATGGCTTTTACTTTCTCATAACAAAAACACCTATTATGAAGAATAACCTCCCTAGTATATTCTCTCTGCTGCTCGTTCTCCTGAGCATCCAGCAAGTCCATGCCCAAAAAGACAGTCTCTTGCTCAAAATCTATTTTTCGGAGGGGAAATTTGGGCTGAGTCCTGCGGCTAAAACTTTGCTTAAAGACTTTGCTGTGCAGCACAAAAACCAGTCACACATCAACATTGCGGGGCGCGGAGACCGCCACGGTTCCGATGCCCTCAACGACAGCCTGTCGCTCAAACGCGCGTTGGTAGTAAAGAATTTTTTAATGGCCAATGGCTTCGCTCGCGAAAATATTCATGCCATCATTGGCTATGGTCGTCGCAATCCTGTCGAACGAACGCAACCTTATATTGATGCTGAAAATCGTGTCGTGTGGATTACGGTTTACGCGAAAGAAGACACCACAAAAAAAATAAAAACGGTGATTGTATATCGTGACTCGCTTCCGCCCAAACCCGCCATTAAAACGGTTTCAATCAGAGATACCCTCATTCAACTGTTGCCCCCTTTTCCTTCGGCCTATTTGGTGGGCAATCGAAAACCGCTAAAGGGCGATACGCTGCACATTGATACGACGATGTGGCAGGTAAAAACGACCCTGTTCATCACCCGAAAAATCTATGTAGCCAATGATACTACCCACGTTTTTTACACCAAAGGAGTGAAAGAAATCCCTGAAAAAACCAAGGGAACGGCTATTGCTAGGGCTTTTTTAGACAGCTTGCAAAACAGTGGAGTGGGCGACGCCATTATCATTCGACGGCTGAGTTTTGAGTTTGGCTACCACCTCATGCCCACCACCAACCTGCCAGCATTGGAAGCGGTGGCAACTGCGCTTAAAACCCATCCTGATCTTAAATTGGAAATTCGTGGGCACGTTTGTTGTGGCGATTTGGGGCAAGATGTATATGACAAACAAACAAGTCAGTATGACCTTTCTATCAATCGTGCCAAAGAAGTGTATGAGTTTTTGGTTGCAAATGGTTCCGATAAAACCCGTCTATCGTATGCAGGATACGGCATGAAGCAACCGATAGTGTATCCAGAAAACAGTAAAAACGACCAGTACCGAAATCGCCGAATTGAGTTTGTGATTTTGAACAAATAAAAAAACCTTGGGTTAGATACAGTGATTTGTGTTGTGCTCGAAAGCAAAGCCTTCGAGCACAACACAAATCACTACTCATTCTTCAGCACATTCGCAGGATTGGTGCGGGCAGCTTTTAGGGTTTGAGAGCCAATAAGCACAAAAGCAAGGAGCAAAATAGCCCAAAAACCAGTCGTTAATTCCCAAAAATGGATGGGCTGGTGGTAGGCAAATTGGGTAAGTACCAATTTGTCAAACAACAAATACGTGCTAGGTAGGGCAATGACCGCTGAAAGTACCAACAAACCCAAAAATCCCTTGCTAAGAAAATAAACCAACGAAGGTTCATTGGCACCCAACACTTTACGAATGCTGATTTCTTTGAGTTTGGTTTCGGTTGTAAACACGACCATCCCAAACAAACCTAACGAAGCAATGCAAACGGCTAAAAAGGCCAGAAATCCAATGACTTTCACGATAACCGAAAATTGGCGATAGGCTTCTTCGATTTGGTCGTCGTAAAAATGGGCATCTAACGGGTGCACCTTGTCAATGCGCTTCCACGCGGCTTCAATCTGCGCCATGGTGGCGGGCAAGTCTTTGGCGTTGATTTTGAGGTTAAGGTTGCCTTCGTTGGGGGAATAAAAAAACACAAAAGGCTCAATGCGGTGTTCTACCGTTCGGTAATGAAAGTCCTTGACTACTCCAACAATGGTAAACTTTTTTCCGTCTAGGGTCTTGATTTGTTCTCCGATGGCCTTGGTCGGATGACCGCCGCCGATGTTGAATCGTTTTATGACTTGCTCATTGACAATAACTTCCGAACTTTCTTCGCTTTTAGCCCGTGGCCTAAAATGTTGTCCCGCAAGCAGTCGATGCCCGTGTAAGGGCAAATAGCGTTCGTCCACGTAGTTTTGGGCGATGTTGGAAGAATCGTCAGGCTGTTGGTACTTAATCATGGTCCCATATACGCTCCCTAGGCTTGTGATGAGTCGAGACGTGGAAATGTCGGTCAAGCTTGGGATTTCGGCCAATTCTTTCCGAAGAATTTCACTTTTGTTGCCTTTTAGGTTGATATTCAGGATGTTTTCGGTAGAAAACCCAAGGTCAAAAACGATAAAATGTTTGTATTGATTATAACCGAGAATGGTGGTCGTGATGAAAATCAGGGAAAACGTATATTGAACAACGATAAGGGCTTTGCGGAGGTTAACGCGGCGGAAAAGCGGCACCGAAGAAGCGTCTTTTAACACCTGAATGGCCTTGATACGGGCAAAAAATAGCGCAGGTAAGAAACCCGCAGCAATGCCCACCAAGGCCGATAAACCGATAAAATAGAAGATGATTTTGGGCGAAAGCTCTAGTGAAACAATTTCGGTAAGCTGAGGCGCTAGACCCAAAAACTGTGCCCGTAGCACCAAAAAAAGTAAAAATGCCAATAGCAGCGCCATCAGAGAAATAAGCACCGACTCAGTAATAAATTGGAGCAGTACGTGTTCCTTAAATGCCCCAATGATTTTGCGCACGCCCACCTCCCGTGCTCGGCGAAGCGACCGCGCGATGGAGAGATTGGTGTAATTGAAACAGGCCGATAAAATGACAACCAGCACCAAGCCTGCCAGTACCCAGATGGTTATTTGGTTCATGGTGGGGCCAGGGGTATTTTCTAAGCGGTTGCCAATCGTGATGCTGTTTAAGGATTGGGGGCTCAACTGAATTTGTTGATTTTTAAGTTGTTTGTTTTCCGATAAACAAAGCTTATCGAGGTTTGCTTGCAGGGTTTCAAGCGAACTGTTTTCAGGCAGTACAACGTAAGTATAATTTGAAAAAACGTTGCCCCAACTCATAAAACCACCGTCAAAATCGGGTTTTTGGAGTTCGATACTGGCGAAAGAAACCAAGGCTTCAAAACGTAAGTGAGACAGTTTTGGAATGTCTTTCATGACGCCCGTGATGGTGTATTCGGTGGTATCAAATCGAATACTTTTGCCCAGTACATCAGTGTCCCCAAACAACTTTTTGGCTGTTTTTTCGGGCAAAACAATCGTGTATGGATTTTTTAACGCGGTGGAAGGATTTCCAGAAAGTAACGGAAAGGTAAACACCTTAAAAAATGAGGCGTCGGCCCATAAACCACCAAGAGGAAGCGTGGTTTCATTGACTTTGGCATCCCCGCCGAAGCCACGCCGTAATAACGTCACTTGCTCCACGTTGGGGAAAGTTTCCTGAATTTTTTTGCCTGCTAACACCGACCCCGAGGCGAGTTCAATGGAGGGTTGTCCTGTGGGTTGGAGTGAGGTGTTGATACGGTAAATACGGCTCTTTTTCTCGTGAAAATCATCGTAAGAAAGTAAATCACTCAAAAAAGAAATCATCAATAATCCCACCGACATACTGATGGAAAGTCCGATAATGTTGATGGCTGAAAAGAGTTTGTTGCGAACCAAACTGCGTCGTGATGTTTTAAAATAGCTGTTAAACATGATGGTATAAGTAAAAAATGAATAAAAATTGGGCGCACGTAGGGTGTAAAGTCGGATAAACTTCAGGACGTCTATCCAATAAATAAAACGGGCGTAGCGAAGGCCACGGCGTTGAAGATTACGCTCAAAAAATTCGTAGAGGTCGCCTTGTAAATCTTCGGCGAGTTCGGGGCGACAATACCACTTCAAAAGTTGCTGTGCCCTGCGGGGAGGTTCGGGATGGAGACTCATACTGCGCCGCCAAGGTTGAGGTCGGGGATGATTCGCCAAAGTCCTTCGCGAACTTCACGGGCGTTGACCAGTGCCATTTTTCCCGCTTGGGTTACTTCGTAGTAGCGTTTGCGTTTTCCCCCGCGTGCGTTGGTAGCTTCTCCCAAAAAACTTTTAGCTAACCCCTTTTCTTCGAGGCGATTGAGTACGGCATGAACAACTCCTAGTTTGGCAGCCCGCCCCGTATGTTTCTCCAATTCGTCGCAAATCGCTACACTGTAGGCTTCGCTGGCTAAGGCGGCAATCGTGAGTAAAACCAATTCCTCAAATTCCCCCAAATTTGTCCCTTTCATTGACTGTTTCTATTTATTCTGTAAATGTATGTAAAATAGATTTTATAAATTCATTATTTGTATGTAAAATATTTTTCTGCTTAGAAATATGCTAAACTTTAGACTTTAAAAAGCGTAACTTTGCAGTTTAAATGAAGAGATCAATGACATTCAAAGAAAAATACATTAATCCGTTTACTGATTTTGGATTTAAGAAGCTCTTTGGAACTGAGCCTAATAAAGACTTATTAATAAATTTTTTAAATGAAGTCATTTTACCTCAACAAAAGAAAGTAGCTGACTTGAGTTACCGTAGGAACGAGCATATAGGGCATACAGAAATGGACCGAAAAGCTATTTTTGATTTGTACTGCGTAAGCCCAAGTGGAGAACGGTTCATTGTGGAAATGCAAAAAGCCAAGCAAAATTATTTTAAGGATAGAAGTGTTTTTTATTCCACATTTCCCATTCAAGAACAAGCTCAAGCGGGAGACTGGAATTATAGGCTTTCAGCGGTCTATACCGTAGGAATTTTAGATTTCACCTTTAATGATGATGATTCTAAGGGTAATTCGACCAAAGAAGTACGGCATGAGGTGCAATTGAAAAACCAAAAGGGAGATGTATTTTATGATAAATTGACTTTTGTTTATCTTGAAATGCCACATTTTAACAAGTCGGAAGACGAGTTAGAAACGACCTATGATAAATGGCTCTTTGTGCTGAAACATTTACCGAATCTAACAGAAAGGCCACAAAAACTACAAGATCGGATATTTCAACGACTATTCGAGGCAGCAGAAATAGCTAAATTTAGTCATGAAGAGAAAGAGCAATACGAGGAAAGCTTAAAATCGTATAGAGATCTCAAGAACGTTATTGACACTGCCTTTGACGAAGGCGAAGCTAAAGGTAAGGAAGAACGAGCCACCGAAATAGCTTCTAATATGTTAAAAAAGGGGCTTCCCATTGATTTAGTAGGTGAGATAACAGAGTTACCATTGGAGTTAATTGCAAAATTGAAAGAAAATTTGCTATAATTTGCCTCCTGCCAAATTTTGTACTTTCATTATTTGTATGTAAAATATTTTTTTAACGCGTAGGACACATTAGAATTTTCACATAGAGCACAAGTCTATGTATCCTATGTGAAAATTCTAAGTGAACTATGTGTTTCCAATGAAGCCTTATTTTAGAAACTCCACGTATTTTTAGCGGCATTGTAAGGCTCAATCGAGAATTTGACGCCGTTGCTTACCCCAAAGGTATTGGACTGGCCAATGACATAATACGCACCTAAGCGTATTCGCTCCCGACCGATTTTGAAGATACGATTTAACCCAAAATACAATTCCGAATACTGAAATTTCCGTTCGGGGACGTACAAAAAGCCACCTCCCGCCATTTCGCGGATTTTGGTCTTATTTAAAAGTGGGATTTTACTGGTCAAAAAACCGTTGAACTGATGTACATAATGCGTCTCCAAATGCCAGTTGAACACGGGAAATGTCTGCGGGATAAGCTGGTAGGTGTACATGGCGGGGGAGAAAAAGTAGCGGTCGCCGCCCCGCATGTAGGAGTAATCCATCACGGCTAGGCTCGTGGTATCCAAAAACTTACCCGCACTGATGCGATACTCCGACGTACCGATGATTCCGACGTTGAACGTCTGCCGAATAGAGGCGGAGAGTTTGGTGTAAACGTTGGTATTTTTGCCCGAAACAGGCCAGGCACGGTCGATGTTCAAACCAAAAGTAGGGTAGTTGGAACCCAGAATCACTTTTTCGTTGGGCTCACGTAGGTAGAGTTGGCGCGGCGTATATTCGATACCGAAAACGGTGCGATAAATGTGGGTAGTAGGGAAAGGCTGGGGCGTATTGTTGTTAAAAATGCGGTCGCCAAGCGAGCTAAATTGGAAATTCGACAAGTCGCTACGGGTTTCGTAATAAGCTTGAGCGCTGAAATAAAAGCCGTTGAAAAGCTCGGTTCGATGGGTGAGGTTGATGTACTGATTTCGGTAAAAATTACTTCGGCGGGCAATGTCGCTGATGGTCGCTGCGCCGTTGATAATGTTAAAACCCGAGCCCATCGACAGACTAATATTGGATACTTTGAGGGGATTGTAAAAGTAGCTAACATTCACAAAACCAATGATATCCTTGTTCTTGAATCCATAGCCCAAGTTACTATTGAACCATAGTTGTTTCCGATTTTCTTGGCGTTTGTAAAAACCCGCCCCGTATCGCACCCGCCACCCACCAATGGCCAAGGGGTCAACTAGGCCCAGCACAGGATCAAAGTGCCAAGTCATCTTTTTTTCGCGGTTGATGTGCCCAATGCCCAAATACACCACTTTGGGAAACGTAATGCGGTTGAATATCTTATCAATCGAATCTAAGTACGCTTTAGAATTTACCAAGGCTTCTAATCGTTCTCGTTCTTTGATAAATTTTTGTTCATCTTTGGTCAAAGGTTGCGGGCGAATCTGTTCCCAAAAAGTTGTGTCGCGTTTGTACGCCTCGGCGGTCGTGACACCTACTTCATCCCCAAAAAAACGTTTGGGTAAGGTCAAATCAAAAGCGTAATCGGAGTGTAGCACTTCGGTTTTTCCCGCTTTCTTGGTGTTGCCTTCTTTTACTTTCCAATGGTACGTAACCCGCGTCGGTATCCACCGTCCTTGCACAAGTTCAAACTGCTGTTTTACGCCAAATTCATCATAGCGTAGTAGCCCGCGTTTGGTGATTTGTAGGTCAACGTTACGCAAAACCCATTCGTCCTCAATGACTTCTATGGTGCCTTCGTAGAGCGCATTTCCTAATTCACGAGGGATGACTTTGATTTGGTAGATTTTATGCGGGCCGTCGATGTAGTATTTCAACAGTTGAAAACGGTAGCTCAAAAACGTCAGGTCACTCAGCGGAGAAGTGATTTCATTGTCACCAATTTTCGCGATTTTTTGGTGGTTTTGGTAAAGATTAAACTCCCCGTCGGTCACCGATTTGAAAAATAACGTGCTTTGGTCGCCAATCCGTTTTACGGCTTCGCGTTCCTCTTTTTGTTGTCCTGTCCGACTTTGGTGTCGAATGAGCTGACATTCAAAGAGATTCAATTTGGGAATGCTGTCGGTGAGCACTGGTTTTTTGAGTGCGTCTTCTACTTTGGCGGGCGTATCATCGTCTTTTTTGGGGGTAACTTTTTTGGTCTCAAGCCGTTCAACGCTCTTGATATAGGCTTTGGCACGGTAGTTTTGATATTGATTCAGCAGTGAGTCTTTGCGTTGGAGAACGTGCTTAATGACCTCATACGAATAATCTTTTTTCTTGACCTTGACTACCACTTCATCGAGTTGTTTTTGGTCAATTTTTAGGTAAATATTTTTGACCAGATTCTTGGCTGCTACTACTTCAAACACTTCGGTTTGGTAGCCCATCGACGACACCGAAATACGGTTGAGTCCCTCTAATAATTTGATTTGGTAGCGCCCATCTTTATCGGTAATGGTTCCCGTCCCTGCATTGACCACCCGCACCGTGACGCCAGGGATAGGCTCGTTGGATTCGGAATATACAAACCCGCGTAGCTGGTAAAACTCTTGGGAAAATGCTGGTACAACAACAAAAAGGCAGAATAGAATAGATAAAATAGTTCTCAAAACGATGGCTGGTTAGGTAACGGCTGTTAATTCCCTAACGCAGAAATGGGCATTTATGCTATATTGAGGTTGAAAAATTCGCCGTTTTGCTGTGAGGGTTTGAAGTGGTTGGAGGAGGTGTGTAGGTTAGGAGGGGGTTGCAGTACCAGTATTTCAATAGTTATGAAAAGAGCATGAACTATAAAATCATGCTTTTTGCGTAGTTTTGTTAAAAACCAAAAATTACCATGAGTATCAAACAACTTATTGTAGCTGATATAGAAAAAATAGATGACCCTTTCTTGCTAAATCAGCTTTTGGGCTATCTCCAAATCATGAAAAGGGCGTCTTCACAAATGACCTCAAATCGTGACCTGTTTCTATCGTATGCTGGAACTATCAGTGATGAAACCGCCGACGATTTGCAGAAAACTATTCGGGAAGAATTCTAAATCTATTTAACTTTCGGGAGAATTTAAAAATAAGTGAAAATGGGAAGTTTAGATAAAATTACTTCTAACCCTGAACAATGTGGGGGAAAACCTTGCGTGCGAGGTATGCGTATTCGCGTGACCGACGTATTAGCTTTGTTGGCAAATCACCTAACGTTCGAGCAGATTTTAGAAGAAATGCCCGACTTAGAAGAAGAGGATATACAAGCTTGTGTTGAGTATGCTGTTTGTGGATGGAAAAGGGAAAGAACTCACCTAAATTTGAAGCACTCTGAACGATATTGGTCTCTGATTCATGAAGAATGAATCATTAGTTAAATTTATTCCGTATAAACTAGGGGTTTTGAGTTACTTAATGTATGTTTGGTAAAGAAAAAAAACGAAACGAATTGGGGTAGGGGATTACAACTTAGCAAAGTTTGGGGGTAAAATAGTTCATTATAATGCATATAGAAAGTTTACACTTAAAAAATTTTCGTAAATTCAAAACACTTGATTTAGTGTTTAATAAAGGATTGAATGTATTAATTGGCGAAAATGATAGTGGTAAAACTGCTATTATTGATGCTATTAAACTTGTTTTAGGGACACATAGTAATGACTGGATAAGGTTAGAAAAAGAGGACTTTTATAGCTCTGATGGTACAAACTATGAGTATGAAATGAAAATTATTTGTACATTTAACGACCTAAGCGAAGATGAAGCTGCTATGTTTTTAGAATGGTTAAGTATAGATAATGGTAATTATTATTTGAAATTATCATTAAAGGCTAAACGAAAAGATAAAGGAAATTCATTGTCAGAAGTATTTTATGATGTTAGAGCTGGAGAAGATGAGGAAAATGGCGTAATGAGTGGATTAGCTCGAAATAAACTAAGAGCAACTTATTTAAAACCATTACGAGATGCTCAATATGAATTAGCACCTCGAAAAGGTTCGCGATTATCTCAAATTTTAAATAACTATGATATATTCCAAAAAGAAAAACCAACGGACGAGCATAGATTAGAAAAAATTATGCGAGAAGCAAATGAAGATATTGAGAAATATTTTTCAGCTGAAGAAGGAAAAATTATTTCAAAAAAAATTAATGATGATTTCTTAGGAGAGGATGGTTTTTCACTTCTTCATAATCCATTATCTTCTAAGTTTGGAATTACTAAACAAGAATTAGGTCGTATATTAGAAAGGCTTGAACTACAAGGTTTTTCAACTGATAGCGGTGGAAATTTAGGATTAGGTTCTAATAATTTGCTTTTCATTGCAGCAGAAATGCTGTTGCTTAAAGGGGATAATTACGTTGGTTTAAAACTATCACTAATTGAAGAAATTGAAGCCCATTTACACCCACAGGCTCAGATTAATTTGGTGGATTTTTTGAGTAAAAAATCAGATATACTTGGACTACAAACTATTCTTTCAACACATAGTAATGTTTTGGCATCAAAAGTAGATTTGAATAATTTGATTATCTGTAAAAACGGTAAAGCCTTTTCACTTCGGAAGGAGGAAACAAAGCTTAATCAGGGAGATTATGGTTTTCTGAAACGATTTTTAGATGATACTAAAGCAAATTTATTTTTTGCCAATGGTGTAATAATCGTAGAAGGAGACGCCGAAAATTTACTATTACCTACATTTGCAAAATTTATTGGCTATCCTCTTCATAAATATGGAATTTCTATTGTGAACGTAGGGAGTACAGCATTGTTGAGATTCGCTAAGATATTTTTACGTAAAGAAACTGATAAGGGCGAATTAGATATTCCTGTAGCAGTAATCACTGATTTAGATGTAAAACCAAAGGAGTTTTACGAAGATGATGATAATAATATAACTTCACCTACATATTATCAAGTTTCAGAAGGAGATATAGCTTGCATAAAAGCTAAGTTTTCTCAAATTCAAGATATTGACTTTACAGAAATTACAAGCGAGAAATATGGTTCTAAAACTGAGATTGAAAAGGCTTTTAAAAATATAATCCCCCAAAAATTAGGTTTAAAAACAAAAGTTGGTAAGGTTTTATGTGAATTAGTACAGTCTACAAACATTGATTTGAATAATGATTTGCCGACCATTAAAAATAATGTATTATCCAAAAAAATGTTTTATGAACAAAAAGTTAAATACTTTGTAGGTAAAGATTGGACTTTAGAATATCTTTTGGGCTTGAGCTGCATAAAAAATTTATTTTATGAGGCTATTTTAACAGCCCAGCTAATATTAAAATCTGATGATTTTGATGAATCATCATTGGAAATTATTGAGGAAATTAAAGAAATCAAAAAAATAGTAGAAAAGGATATAAGAGAATGGGAAAAAACTATGAATAGAGAAGAAATTGCTTATAAACTCTATTGGGAGATTATGCAAGGTAAAGATAAGAATAAAACATCTAAAGCCGTTGTTGCGCAATGTTTGTCCAGCTTATTTAAAGAACAGCCAGAAACACTGAAAAATGAAATTTTACAAGATGAATATCTAAAGTATCTCGTTGAAGCCATAAAATATGCAGCCAATGTTCCAAGTTAACCAAATTCAAGTAACAGATGAAGATATAGCTAAAGTTGAACAACATTTTGGCTTCCATTTTAATGGTGACCAAAAGCGTGTAATTCATTTTTGGGATAGTACCGACATACAAGCCTGCCCAGGAAGTGGTAAAACTACTACTTTGGCAGCCAAATTGATAATTTTAGCAGAAAAACTGCCTAAATTTTTTCATCAGGGCATTTGTATTATTACTCATACTAATACTGCTGTTGATGAGATTAAGTATAAATTAGGCTCTTATGAAGATTTTTACAATAACTATCCACACCATTTTGGTACTATACAGTCTTTTGTTGATAAATTTTTGGCTATTCCTGCATATAAAAAGCATTTTAAGCAAACCCCTAATATAATTGATTATCATAGTTGGCTAAAATATTTAGAGAAGCAACCTGATTACCAAAAATTAGTCAAGAATAATTACATAATAAATAATAATATTGATATTTCTAAATTAGTTTTTAATTCAACAGATTTTAAAATTTCTAAAAAACTTAATGATACTAGTGTATTTGTTGGAGAAGATAGCGATACTTATAAAAAAGTTTATGCTCTGAAAAAGCGTATGTTAGAACAAGGACAGGTGACTTATGATGAGGCATATTCTATAGCATTTAGCTATCTAAGAAAAAATCCACAAATTGTAAGTGTATTTGCAAAACGTTTTCCACTTGTCTTTATAGACGAAATGCAAGATATGGAAACGCATCAATATAAATTGATAGAAAACTTATTTGGAAATACGACTACAATCATTCAAAAAATTGGAGATATTAATCAATCTATTTTTAGTTCTCATTCACTACAAGAAAAAAGTGATTGGAGACCTAAAACTAGTTTAAAACTTGCTAAAACAACTCGTTTATCAGACCACTTGGCAGCAATAGTAAAACCAATTTGCCTTAGTCCACAAGAAATGCAAGGTTGGCAAAATGATAATCCTATTCCACCAGCCCTTATCGTTTTTGATGATAATACAAAAGAAAAGGTAAAGGAGAAATTTGTGGAATTGATAATTCAACATGATTTATTAAAGTTTTGGAGGAAAGATAAACCATTCAAAGCAGTAGGACAAAGAAGAAGTGAGGTACAGAATAAACATTTGAATATAAATTCTTATTGGGATGAATTTAGTAAAGAAACAAGTATTAAAGATAAAGAAGAGTTTGAAAATTTGTTTTCTTATTTGGAGAAATGTCAAATTTTAACATTTGAGAAAAACGTAAAAGAAATTAGGAAAACTTTACTAAATGGAATTTGTAAGGCTTTAAAGCTGGCTGAAATAAAAAACCCTTTAACGGATTATTATTTTACACCATTTTCGTTTACGCAATATTTACTGTCTGAACGAGATGCGGAAAATAAGCAGTTAAATCTCAATCTTTCAAAATGGATTTTAAATTTTCAAAATACAGACACATTAAGAACTAATATTGTAAATTATATAAGAACTCTGTTGCCAATTTTTAAAAAAACAGAAAATGAAATGTTAAGTACTTTTTTAACTAATAAAACTCTTTCTACACTTACACAACAAAAATCGACGCAAATATATGAGCATAAAGGCATTCAAGTTTATTTTGATACAATTCATGGTGTAAAGGGTGAAACACATACAGCTACATTGTACTTGGAAACATTCAAAGGTTCGTTTGATATTGGAAGTAAAATATTGCATTTCATTGTGAGTAACCAAATGAAAAAAGAAGGTTTGAGGGCAAAGCCATCTTATGAAACCTATCAAAAAAAGTTACCATTAGCTTATGTTGCTATGTCAAGAGCTACACATTTTTTATGTTTGGCAGTACATAAAAATAGGTTTAGGGAAGATATTCAAAACTATTTCACGGATTCAAATAATGGCTGGAGCGTTGAGTTTTTACAAGAATATTAACCTGAAAAAATAGCTAAGAAGTATATGGCTGCAAGTGTGGCGAAGAAAATCCTACTATCGTTGTACTGTTGTATTCCACCCTCCTACTAAGAACACGTAAAATAAATACTTTGCAACACGATAACTACCAATTAGCCGCGAATGTCATAAAATCAATACGAGAACTTACCTCAAATGAATTCGATATCGCCAACAACAGTAAATAAAAAGCTACCATATTTGGATTGGCTTGTTACTACTTTGTACTACCCTCCTAAAAGTGACAGTAACTTTCGGGAAGGGTTAAAAAGTTCTTAATTTTAGAGATTAGAAAATTGGTAATATAGTTTTTACGCTAAAATATAAACGAATGAAATTAAATGCTTTTGTCAGTGTATTGATAAGTACGCTTGTCGTAGTAGCAATGAGTAACGTAAATGCTCAAACCAAATCAGATACAACAAGCATCGAAAATATTGTGAATGATGAAGTAAGTGCTTGGAACAAAGGCGATGCAATCAACTATTCAAAACACTTTGCTGAAGACGGTACTTTTACAAATATTTTGGGAATGTTCTTTACAGGGCATCAAGCCTTTGTCGAACGACATGACGATATTTTTAAAGGTAAATTTAAGGATACTAGGCTTGAGATGAAAATCGTAGCATTAAAATTTGTTCGACCCGATGTTGTGATTGTCGAGTGTCTTACTTGGACATCAGGTTTTTTAAACGGCCCTTTACCAGGTACAGTGTTGGATGACAAGGGTCGTCTTTGTACACGACTATTACAGGTAATTGCAAAAACGGAAGGAGAGTGGAAAATTGTAACGTATCATAATATTGACGTTAAAACGGCAGCTTTTGGAGTAAAAAAATAGTAGCCAGAATGGTCCAAGTAGGCCGTTTGTACAAGGATGACGATTAAAGTTTAAAAGACTAGACTTAATCCGAAAAATTGTATTTTTGTCAGCCAATTATAAGAAAATGAGCGAGATAAGAGAGCGATACGTCAATCCTTTTACCGACTTCGGTTTTAAGAAGTTGTTTGGTGAAGAACCGAACAAAGATTTGCTATTGGATTTTTTGAATGAGTTGTTGAGAGAAGAAGAAGGGGAAATCAAGGCAATTACTTATTTAAAAAATGAACATTTGGGCGCGGGAGATACAGATAGAAAAGCTATTTTTGATTTATACTGTGAGAATGAACGCGGCGAGAAGTTTATTGTAGAATTGCAAAAATCTAAGCAGAATTTTTTCAAAGATAGGACACTATACTACTCGACGTTTCCAATTCAGGAACAAGCCAAACGCGCAGATTGGAACTACGAGTTGAAGGCTGTTTATACGGTAGCGATATTGGATTTTGTGTTTGAAGAAGACAAAACGGAGCGTAAAAAGTATCGCTACAATGTAAAATTGACGGATGTAGATACCTGTAAAGTGTTCTATGATAAGTTGACGTTCATCTATCTGGAAATGCCAAAATTTGTCAAGTCGGTAGAAGAATTGGAAACACGTTTTGACAAGTGGCTCTATGTCCTCAAAAATCTCAATAAATTAGACAGAATCCCTGACCGACTGCGGGAACAGATATTTGAACGTTTGTTTGAGGTGGCAGAAGTAGCCAAATTTACCCGTGAGGAATTGCAGTCTTACGAAGACAGTTTGAAATATTATCGTGATTTGAAAAACTCCTTAGATACTGCTTTTGAAGAAGGCAAAATAGAAGGAGAAGTATCAAAAGCGATTGAAGTGATAAAAAAAGGGTATTCAGAAGGGCTTTCGGTAGAGGTACTTGCAAAGTTGACAGGTATGTCGGTAAGTGAAGTGAACCGAGTACTCAATGGTATTTAACGCGGTGACCTACTGAGAGGCCACCGCGCGGAGCATATAAGAGAATAGGCTATTTATGCTAAATCAAAACGGTCGAGGTTCATCACCTTCGTCCAAGCGGCTACGAAATCATGCACAAATTTCTCGTGAGCATCTTCGCAAGCATACACTTCGGCGATGGCACGAAGCTCAGAGTTTGAACCAAAAATAAGGTCAACCCGCGTCGCAGTCCATTTTGGCTCGCCCGTAGCGCGGTCGCTGCCTACAAATACGTTTTGCGCATCCGACGTAGCTCTCCAAGTCGTTCCGAAATCAATCAAGTTAACGAAGAAATCGTTGGTAAGTGTTTCAGGACGGTCAGTGAATACGCCGTGTTTTGATTTACCAGTATTGGCATTGAGTACGCGCAAACCACCCACCAACGCCGTCATTTCTGGCGCTGTCAAAGTCAATAATTGCGCTTTGTCAACGAGCATTTCTTCTGCTGAAACGGTGTAAGTACCTTTAGAGAAGTTACGGAAACCATCGGCGATTGGCTCAAGTACATCAAACGATTCTACGTCAGTTTGCTCTTGTGACGCATCGCTACGGCCTGGGGTAAATGGCACTGTAATGTCAAGTCCTGCGTTTTTCGCCGCTTGCTCAATCCCCGCACTTCCACCCAAAACAATAAGGTCAGCGATAGATACTGGCTTGTTGAACGAGGCTTGGATACCTTCCAATACTCCCAATACCTTAGCCAATTGTGCAGGATCGTTGGCTGCCCAATCTTTCTGAGGAGCAAGACGAACGCGTGCGCCGTTGGCTCCACCGCGCTTGTCCGAACCACGGAAAGTTGAAGCCGAAGCCCAAGCGGTTGACACGAGTTCAGATACTGACAATCCTGAGGCCAAAATAGCGGCTTTGAGCGATGCAATGTCTTGGTCATTAATCAAATCGTGCGTAACAGCAGGAATTGGGTCTTGCCAAATCAATTCTTCTGCGGGTACTTCTGGGCCAAGGTAGCGAGCACGTGGACCCATGTCGCGGTGCGTCAATTTGAACCATGCACGGGCAAACGCATCAGCAAACTCGTCAGGGTTTTCGTAGAAACGACGCGAGATTTTTTCGTAAGCAGGGTCAAAACGTAACGCTAAGTCAGTCGTAAACATGATAGGGGCGTGGCGTTTTGATGGGTCGTGAGCATCAGGTACGCTATCAGCTCCCATGCCATGCTTCGGTTTCCACTGGTGCGCACCCGCTGGGCTTTTTGTCAATTCCCACTCGTATCCGAAGAGGTTCCAAAAATAGTTGTTGCTCCACTTCGTTGGAGTCGAAGTCCAAGCTCCTTCCAAACCACTCGTAATCGTATATTGGGCGTTTCCTGTTTCGTATGAGTTGAGCCATCCCATGCTTTGCGCCGTAATGTCAGCTCCTGCGGGTTCGGCACCAACGTACTGACCTGGATCAGCAGCACCGTGTGCTTTTCCAAATGTGTGACCACCTGCAATCAAAGCAACAGTTTCTTCGTCGTTCATGGCCATGCGACCAAACGTCACGCGAATATCGTGCGCAGCAGCAAGTGGGTCTGGATTGCCATCTGGGCCTTCTGGGTTGACGTAAATCAAGCCCATTTGTACAGCTGCCAACGGATTTTCCAAGTTACGCTCACCAGAATAGCGGCTGTGCGGGTTGTTGCTGAGTGCCAACCACTCTTTTTCTGCTCCCCAATACACGTCCTCTTCGGGTTCCCAAATGTCTTCACGACCACCACCGAAGCCAAACGTTTTGAAACCCATTGACTCAAGAGCGCAGTTTCCTGCCAAAATCATCAAGTCAGCCCAAGAGAGCTTTTTGCCATATTTCTTTTTGATAGGCCAAAGCAACAAACGAGCTTTGTCGAGGTTGCCATTGTCTGGCCAACTGTTTAATGGCGCAAAGCGTTGAGTTCCAGTGCCAGCACCTCCGCGACCGTCAGCGGTGCGGTACGTACCCGCGCTGTGCCACGCCATACGGATAAAGAATGGGCCATAGTGACCATAATCGGCTGGCCACCAATCTTGTGAGGTGGTCATCAATTCGAAAAGGTCATTTTTAACCGCTTGTAAATCAAGTGATTTGAACTCTTCGGCGTAGTTAAAGCCTTTGTCCATTGGGTTCGACAACGTAGAATGTTGACGAAGAATGTTCAATTTCAACATGTTAGGCCACCAGTCGCGGTTGGCCATGCCTCTGCCGCCTGCGCCTTTGGTTAGTACTGCCCCAGAAAATGGGCATTTACCTTCGCCATTGCCATTGTGATGTACTGAATCCATCTGTGTGAGGTTGTGGTTTGAAGTGGTTTGTTGTTTCTGATTTTTTGTCAAAAGTAGGGATATACGCGGTATCTACCAAACTGATATTTTCTATATTTGCATAAATTTTATCTATATGAATCTTCAACAACTAGAATACATTATTGCTGTTGATACCTACCGACATTTCGTTACGGCGGCCGAAAAGTGTTTTGTTACCCAGGCGACTTTGAGTATGATGATTAAAAAATTGGAAGATGAGCTTGGAGTCAAGGTCTTTGACCGCAGTCGACAGCCCGTGGTGCCTACTGAAATTGGCAAAAAAATTGTAGAGCAGGCCAAGGTCATCCTCAAAGAAACTGCTCGTATTCGCGAATTGGTAGAGTCGGATACGCAACACATGCAAGGAACGCTAAAAATAGGGATTATCCCGACGCTTTCTCCGTACTTGATTCCGTTATTTCTGCCTTCTTTCTTGCAGAAATATCCAGAGATAAAACTACAAATTCATGAGCTAACAACCAATGAAATTATCCGACAGTTGAAACAAAATCAGTTAGATGCGGGGCTGCTAGCGATTCCGTTACAAGATACGGACATCTCCGTTCAGCATTTGTTTTACGAGGAGTTTGTGGTATATACAGCTAAAACCGACCAACTACTAACCAAAAAGTACCTACTTCCTAAAGACATTGATCTCAAGCGCTTGTGGTTGTTGGACGAAGGGCATTGTTTGCGCAATCAGGTGATTAACCTTTGTGAGTTGAAAGTGCAGGAGCGCCATTTTCGTCAGGTTGATTTGTCTTCGGCGAGTATTGAGACGATTAAAAAAATTGTTGAAATCAACGAAGGCATTACGGTTTTACCTGCCTTGGCGGTCAGTGATTTGAGCGAACAAGAAAAAAATAACATTCGTCATTTTCAATTGCCCGCCCCAGTACGGGAGATAGGCATTGCGAGTTTTCGGTATTTTGTCAAAGAAAAGTTGATAGAAGCCCTCAAAACCGAAATCTTGGCGCACATTCCCGAAGCAATGAAGACCAGCAGCCAGAAAAAAGTCATTGAGACGGCGTTGGTGTAGTTTTTACCGTTTATGGTTTCGGGTTTATGGTTCCGACGACAGGAGGGGTGACAAAGTGCCCGACAACCCACAAATCGCTAAATAACGGGGATTTATCAACAAAACTCCCTGAAACGCCCCTCCAATCGTCCAGTTTTCTCATTTTCTTATTACTTTGTGGTGTGAATTGGGTGTTCTGCCCGTATTGACCACAAACAAACTAAATATCCTAATGAGAAAACTGTTACCGCTTTTAATCCTGGCGCTTGTATGCCACGTTGGGTGGGCGCAAATCCCAACGCCTAAGGAGCATTTTGGCTTCAACATTGGCGACGATTACATGCTTGCCACCTACACCCAAACCGAGGCTTATTTTAAAAAATTAGCCACTTCTGACCGTGTTAAATTAGTAAACATTGGTAAAACAGAAGAAGGCCGCGACCAACCTATGTTGATCGTAACGTCGCCCGAAAACCACAAAAAATTGGCGCGTTACCAAGAAATTTCAACCAAAATGGCGCGCGCAGAAGGTTTAACCGACACCCAAGCCCGCGCCCTTGCCAATGAAGGTAAGGCCATTGTTTGGATTGATGGAGGAATTCACTCCAACGAAACGGTAGCTTGGATGCAGCTCATCGAAACAGCTTATCAGCTTGTTTCGCGCAAAGATGCGGAAGTGACTCGTATTCTTGACAATGTGGTGATTTTGATGACCCACATTAACCCCGACGGACAAGAATTGGTTGCTAATTGGTATATGCGTAACGCAACGCCTGAGAAACGTTCGTTGGGACAATTGCCTCGCTTGTATCAAAAATACGCAGGTCACGACAACAACCGTGATTTCTTTATGTTGCAGTTGAAAGAAACCCAAAACGTAGGTCGTCAGTTGTTTGTTGACTGGATTCCGCAGATTATGTATAACCACCACCAACGTGGGCCTGCGGGGTCAGTGTTGGCGGGGCCTCCTTATCGTGACCCTTTTAACTACGTCTTTCACCCGTTGATGATTACGGGAATTGATGCCCTAGGCGCGGCGATGATTAATCGTTTGATTGCCGAAGAAAAACCTGGTTTTACGCGTTTGGGTGGCTCGGTTTTCTCGACTTGGTACAACGGAGGCTTGCGTACGACGACGCACTTCCACAACCAAATTGGTTTGTTGACCGAAATCATCGGTGGGCCTACGCCCGAAACCGTACCGTTGGTGCCAAATCGTTTGATTCCAAACGGCAATACACCATATCCCGTAACGCCTCAAAAATGGTACTTTAAGCAGTCAATTGATTACTCGGTATCGTGTAATTATGCCGTGTTGGACTATGCTGCTCGTCACCACGACGAATTGTTGTACAATATATATGTAATGGGTAAAAATTCCATCGAACGTGGAAGTAAAGATTATTGGACACTTTCTCCCAAAAAATCAGAAGCCATCGTAGAAGCCCAGAAAAACGACAAAACCGAAAAACCTGCGGCTCCAGAAGCACCCGATCCATTCGGAATGCGTGGTGGAATCCCTGCCAAGTACTACGACCAAGTGTTGAAAGATCCTAAAACACGTGACGCGCGTGGCTACATCATTCCAGCAGTGCAAGCGGATGTGGCAACAGCTACAAAATTTGTCAATGCCTTGATTCGTACAGGTATTCAGGTACACAAAGCTACTGCCGATTTTACGGTAGAAGGCAAAACTTACCCCGCAGGTTCGTTCGTGGTAAAAACCGCCCAGTCGTTCCGTCCGCACGTGTTGGATATGTTTGAACCGCAAGATCACCCCAACGACTTCCCTTATCCAGGTGGCCCTCCAACGCGTCCTTACGATGCCGCAGGTTGGACGTTGGCTTACCAAATGGGGGTGAAATTTGACCGTATCTTAAACGGTTTTGAAGGGCCATTCCAAGCAATTCCTTACGGAGAGCTTCAGTCAGTAACGGGTAAAGTGGACGCAGCTGCCCCAGCAGGTTATACGTTGAGTAGCCAAGCCAACAACGTTTACATTGCCGTGAATGATTTATTGAGTGCAGGTATTCCAGTATTCCGTTTGCCACAAGGGGCAGGAAGCGCGGAGGCGGGTGCGTTTTATGTGCCAGCTTCGGCGAAAGTGAAGCCATTGTTGGAAAAAGCAGCCAAAGAATTGGGGGTAGATGCCGTGGGTGTTGCCAAAAAACCTACGGGTACGTTGGTAAAAGTAGCGCCTTCGCGAATTGCTTTATGGGATACTTATGGCGGTTCGATGCCTTCGGGTTGGGTACGTTTGTTGATGGAACAATATCGTTTTCCAATGCAAGTGATTTATTCGCAGGAAGTTGACGCGGGTGAGTTGCGTAAAAAATATGACGTAATAGTATTCGTAACGCGCGCGATTCCTGCGCCACCAAGCGCAGGTCGTGAAAATGACCCGTATGCGGCTTTTGCGGGAGGTGAACCCAAAGCCGATGATATTCCAGCGGAGTTCCGTGCTTCATTGGGACGTATTACGGCCGATAAGTCGATTCCTCAGTTGAAGAAGTTTATGGAAGAAGGTGGGAAAATTGTGACCATCGGTACCAGTGCCAACCTTGCTTATCACCTTGGTTTGCCAGTACGTAATGCACTTACTGAAATGACAAATGCAGGGGTAGAGCGTCCATTGCCTGCCGAAAAATACTACATTCCAGGAAGTTTGTTGCGCGTAACGCTCGATTCGACGCAAGCTGCTACGTGGGGAATGGCCAACCAAGCTGACGTCTATTTTGACTCAAGCCCTGTGTTTAAATTGGCGCCAGCAGCCGTTGCCAAAGGTGAAGTAAAACCGTTGATTTGGTTTACTGCCGACAAGCCGCTTCGCTCAGGATGGGCATGGGGACAAAGCTACCTGCGCGATGGCGTAGCTGCTTTTGAAGCACCAATTGGCTCTGGAAAACTCACCGTTTTTGGGCCAGAAATTACCTTCCGTGCCCAATCACAAGGAACGTTTAAGTTGCTGTTTAACCAACTTTATACGACCAACTAACGTTTAGTTGACTCCGTTCAAAACGAGGCTGTTTCAAAAGTAACAGGTCACAAAATATTCTTTGGTTTCAACCTCATCCCAACCCTTCCGCTCAGGCGGCCCTGTCCTTCCATGAGAAGGGCTTTAAAAGTCCCCATCTCCAGAAAGGAGAGGGGGATTTAGGGGACGGTCGGCCGCTGCCGTGAGGTTGAATGAGTGCCGAAGATAATTTGTTGATACTAGGCTTTTGAGACAGCCTCTTTTTTGTAGTGGTGCGTCCCAAACTGTAATTTGGGGCAAAAAGGTGCAGCGTCTCTGACGCCGTTTTGGGAGCTAAATAATTGTCATTTATTCATAGTAGATGTGTTGAAAAATGTACTTTTTTTTCTATCTTGCTCGCAAGTCTTAAATGCTTAAACCTCAACGTTAACGATTATGAAAAAAAGAACATTAATCTTCTTACTTCACCGCTAACAATAGCTCTCTAAAAGCGGTTTTTCTCCTTTTTTCTGTCCATTTAGTACGTTTTCAAAACGTATGGTTTGGCCATTTTTGCCTATTTAACAATTAATACTCAACGCTTTATGTCTTACAGTAACTCGCAAAAGAATTTGCCACGGGCAATTAGTTTACTTCCCCCAGTGGAATTTTCCGCGCCCGCACTCGAAATGGAAGAAAGTGGGGTAAAAACCTACGTTTTGCCAATTCACGGGCAAGGGGTATTCCTGTTTTCAGTCACCGAACCAGCTAACTTAGAAGGAGAAACTGTATCCATTTCCTTCTGGGATACTTTTTACAAAGACGGCCTTCGGTTTACCCTCGGAGTGGGTACCTTAGAGCTGTCGCGGATGTCGGAAGGCACCCCTTTAGCAACCGCCAAAACGGGCTTGGTTCAGAACAAAAATGCGTTTTATTGGATAAGTCTTGATGCACACCAACGCGCTATTAAGTTTGGGGTGGGGGAAGCGCGGTTAGAAACGATGTCGTTTCAATACGTTTTAGAAGGCAATACGACCGACGAAAACCACGAATTGGTACGCTTTCTGGAAAAACTCACCACGATTAAAGTATCCTCAGTTGATTCTTTCAAACCCATCAAATTGCTGCGTGACCCCATTGTGCAATCGTCGCCTTTGAGGGTGAAAAATACGGAAGAATTGACCATGGGCGACATTGCCAATAACTCGTTTTTACCTAAATCAAACCTTTCTACCATTGCCCAAAAACTCTACGACAACGTAGCTGGAAAGCGCTTTGTGCTTGATGATGAGTCGTTTCCACAGTTTTCGCAAGCCATTGAGTACAGCATCGCCAATCCAAACGGCTGGTGCAATGCCACCCTTATCAAAAAAAGCGGCGAGTTTGGTGAGAAAAATCTTAATAAAACCTATTTGCGTATTACCCTGGGAGTCAACAGTGGGGAGTCGCCTGGGGTACCTTACGTGATGGAAATTTGGCCTCCAGGGCATTATTCCCCCATTCACAACCATGCTGGAGCCAATGCCATCATTCGGGTGTTGCACGGGGCGATTTCGGTCAAACTTTTTCCATTTTTAGGGACTGACGACGAAGAAAGTGTCGTAGGTTTTGCGGTGGCTACGTTTTCCAAAGACGATATTACGTGGATTAGCCCCGAAATGAATCAAATCCACCAGCTCAAAAACCTTGATGGCAACGTCGAAACCTGTATTACGATTCAGTGCTACATGTACGATGCGGAGGACCAAACGCACTATGATTATTTCGACTACCTTGGTACAAAAGGAAATACCGAACATTACGAACCCGATTCGGACGCTGATTTTGTTTGGTTCAAAGCCCAAATGAAAAGCGAATGGGAAGCCCATCTGAAGGAACAGGAAGAACTATTTCTCAAAAGCAATTTATAACTAAAACCCGTCTCAACCGTATGAATTCTCAACGATTTACCAACACCTTGGCCGTGGCAGCCGTGGGTGGATTGATGATGCTCGCCTGTAAAAGTGGCTCCGAGCAAACTACTTCTTCGGCTTCCGAAGCCCTCGTTATCACGAGTTCAGCTGCGGGAAATTTCCCTAGCTATTGCCCCATTTTTCCCGTTCCAGCTGGCACCAAAGACACCTTTTCGCTCAGTCAGGCGTATCCTGACACGTTTGATGTGAGCGCAGCGGAGCCTTGGATGGAGGTGGATTTTCGTACTGATTATCAAAAATACATGAAAACCGTCCTCTCTTATGCAATGGAAGGCAATTTGGAGGTGGATTTTAATGTACAAAAAAACACAGTTCGGCAGTGGTACAGCGCGCCTTGGATGCACGACGACGGCAAACGCCCTGCCGAAAAAGGCCAAAACTCGGGTCGGGAGTGCTTACACGGACTCACGCGCGAAATCACCATTCCTGTCGGAACTTTGGCGGCTGCTCAAACCGTGCCTTATCAGACTTACGCCATTGCATTTTATAACCAACCAGGGGGCTACACGATTGGTAAAGTGTGGAAAAATCCTGATAAACCAGCGGTCAAACAAAGCACATTCCCCGAAGGAACGGTCGCTTTTAAATTACTTTTTACCGAAGCAGATACCACGCAAGTGCCTTATTTGGCTAATTCTAAAAAGTGGACGGCCAATATTTTCTATCCTTACAATGCCTACGCCGAGCGGGTCAATAAAGATGTACGGTTGTTGCAGCTCGACATCGCTATCAAAGACGAGCGTGCCACCGAAACTTCGGGCTGGGTGTATGGTACTTTCATTTACGATGCGTCACAGTCGGGCTCGTCGTGGGTGGATCGTATGGTGCCTGTGGGACTCATGTGGGGCGATGATTCGGGCGATTCGACGATGTTGAACGTGTCCAATAAATACAACCCATCGCTCAAGCAATCGGTCATCAACCAGACCTTGCTAACGGTGCCGCCTGCGGGTTCAAACAAAGCGTACGTGACGCACCTTGGGATGGGTGGGCGCATGAACGGCCCCGTGGATAACCCCATTTCTTCGTGTATTTCGTGCCACGCGCGGGCAGCCATCAGCGACGAAGGTGTACCTGCGAGCATTGCCAATTTTGGGGCTAAAAAATACACCTACCAAGATTTTCAAACCTACTTTAGCACCATTCCGTGTGGGGTAACAACGATTACTCAGAAAGATTCAAAAGGCAACGAGACAACCTTTACGACGGGCGATTATTCGTTTCAGTTGGTCAATGGTATCCGTAATTTTATGGCACTTTTACCACCACCTGCGGCCAAGCAAGGTATGCTCCGAGCTGCAAAACGCAAACCGATTCCAATGGTAAGCCGCGATGGTAGCGTGGATTTGGATTAAGGGTTTTTGCAGTAAGAAAGGAGGCTGTCTCAAAAGTAACAGGCTGCAAAATATTCTTTGGCTTTAACCTCATCCCAACCCTTCTCCTTTCTGGAGAAGGGCTCTTAAAGTCCCCCTCTCCAGAAAGGAGAGGGGGATTTAGGGGGTGAGGTTGAACAGGCGCCAAAGATACTTTGATACTGTCAGACTTTTGAGACAGCCTTATTTTTTGAATTGTAATCTAAACAAAGTCCCCTCGTTAGGCTGGCTAGAGACCATGATGTTTCCGCCATTCGTTTCTACCAATTCTTTGACAAGTATGAGGCCAAGTCCTGTCCCTTTTTCGTGATTTGTACCGCTTTGAGAACTGTGTTTATTTAAGTTAAACAAAGTTTTTATTTGCTCTTCCGACATTCCAATACCAGTATCTTTTATTTCAATAAACAAATTATTTTTATTGGTACTATAACTCAGCTGAATAATGCCGTTAGAGTGGGAGAATTTTAGTGCATTATGAAGGAGATTTCTGATGATAATAATGAGGTGATTTTTGTCAATTGTAAGCTGTAATTGGGAAGGAATTGAATTTTGTATATTTATATTTTTGGTTGTAAAAACGGAACTCAAAATAGCTGTTTGCTCTTCAATGATTGAATGTACAAGAACCGTTTCTTTTTGGGGGCGAAAACCACTGAGTTGTGAAACAGACCAGTGTAAAACATTTTCCAACATATCATATACATTACCTAGCTGAAAAGTGAGACTTTGGGCTGATTCTCTAAACTCGTTTTGGCTTAAAGCCCCCCAATTTATGAGCATCAGGTAGTTTTTGAGCCCCATGATGGGAGAACGTAAGTCATGGGAAAGAATGGCAAAGAGCTTGTCTTTGGTGGCGTTGATGCCTTGAAGTTCTTGTTTTTGAGATTGTTCTCTTCGGTAAAAGTAATAAATAGAGCCACTTAGTACCAAAATCAACAAAGCAACTGCCGCCGCCAAATAAGTAAATAGCTGTTGTTTTTCTACTTCTTTTTGTTTGATTGCTACATCCCGTTCGGCTTCGGCTTGAATGATTTTTTTTCCTGCATCATCGGTGAGCCTTTTGACCATTTGTTGGCTTTCGATGTCTTGGTATTGTTTGTAATATGTAAGAGCGGGTAGGTACTGTTTTTGCTTTTCGTATATTTCTGATAAAAACTTATAAGCAAGTCCCTTTACTGGTAAATTAAAACCTGCTGTGTCGGGAAGCGAGGCTACTTCTTGCGCAATTTTTACGGCTAATTCGGGGCGGTTGTTCTTGAAATAGATGGACGCCACAATAAGTCTATCATCTGGATACAGGTTTGTTAGCGAAATTTTATCCACAAGGGCCATCGTTTTAGAATGGTACAGGGCGAGTTCTTCTTTTTTGTCAGGGTGGTGTTTCAGGGCGTCCACCAAACTGTTATAGGCGGTTATCCTGACAAAAGGGTTACTCTGGGTGCGTTCCATGAGCTTCACCAGTCGTCGGTTGACCGCCAGTTGGTCTTGCCATTTTTTCTCATTTTCAAGGGCTTGCGAAAGCGATACAAAGGGGCCATCAACGGGGTCGGGGGCTTTTTCTAGGTATTCAATCGCCGTGTACATTGCTTTGTACATTTCCGAAAAATTGTTTTGATGGTGATGAATAATACCCATCGCATAATAGACCCAGCCGATAAATAAGTTATTTTGGGCCGCTTCGGCTTCCACCAAGGCTTTTTGTAACCATTGAAAGGCGGTTGCTTCATCAATTTTGCCGTACAAATAGGTAAGTGCAATGTAATGAGTGGCCTTAAAACGATTCACTTTGTCATTGTTCCTTTTGGCCAAACGGTATCCCTCGTGGTAAAGTGGTAATAACTCATCTGCCCTATCAGTATATTTTATCGGTTTTTCGGAAAACAAAATTTGCAGTTTGGCCGTGTCTGAGTTTGCCTTGTTGAAGGCGGTGGCAAGCTCATCAAAACTCAGCGAGTTTTGGGATAAAACAAATCCGTGGCAAAAGAAAAAAGTAAGTACTAAGAAGCCGATTTTTCTCATAAACGCTTGTGGAAAAAATAAACAACAACAAATATAACGTAAATAGTAGTAGCTATCAGAGCCAACAGTGGACAATATGATGGGTGCTTTAAAAAGGGATTTGATTTATTTCTGATAAGGTATAAAGAGTTTAGGGTTATTTGTTTATTTTTTTGTTGATTTTCAGGTGTTTATGTTTGGTTGTGTTACCAAAAATGCAAGCTTATTAAGGATAAATATTTTTCTAAAATACCATAAAAATCCTTCAAAAAATAAGGGTTAACCCTTATATCTTTTCGTATTTTTTTGTTATTTATTTGTGGCTTCAAATTTAACGTACTACGTGTATGAAGCTACATTACTTTTCTTCACTTTTTAAACACTGCAAAATTGCCTTCCTTCTCAGCCTGTGTTTGCTGTTAGGAATGAGCATTAGCCAACCGCTGTTGGCTCAGAAAACCTGGACGGGCGCGGCAGGGACTGCGGACTGGAACATCGCTAATAACTGGAACCCAGCGGGAGTTCCTACTGCAACCGACGATGTAGTAATCGAAACGGTGAACACGGGTCGCCTCTACCCAATCATCAGCACTACCGACGCCAAAGCCAAGTCGGTGTTAGTGCTTGCTAATTCTAGCTTGACAATTGCCAATACAGGACAGCTAACCATCAATGATTCGAGACCCTATTTTTTAACTGGTTCAGTGTTTGTTTTGGGCACGTTGGAAAACAACGGCAAACTGGTTTTGGGGAACGAAAGTACGCTCGGGCAGTATGGTGTGTTTAATTCAGGCGTATTCAATAACAAAACGGGTGCTGAACTACGGATAGACCGTACAACGCAGGCAGCGATAAACAATGCAGGTACAGGTGTGATTACAAACGAGGGTAAGATTCTATTGGGGGAAACGCAGTCAATAGGGTCAGTTGGTTTACAAACGGATGGTAACATTGCCAACAAAGCAGGGGGAGTTATTCAGATTGATAGAGCTAGCTCTGTGGGCTTAGGTGTTTCGGATGGAGCTACGTTTACGAACGAAGGAGTCATAAAAATAGGGAGTTTGGAGAGCGTAGGATTTACTGGGATTGCTCAAGAGGGGAGTTTTGATAATAAACTAGGCGGGCAAATCACCATTGATAGGTTTAGTAACAATGGATTTTTGCAACAGGGAGGTACCACTAGAAACTATGCGAATATCACCATCGGGGCGATTGCGGGTGGGACAATAGCCGTGAATAGCAATAGCACCTTCTTAAACGAAGGGTGTAGTGCTTTGTTGTCGGTTCAATCAAACAGTTTCATCTTAGCGCCTCAGTTGAGTAACTCGGGGGTAATTATTGAAAAAGCATCTAGTAATAGTACCATCGGTTCCAATACGGGTTTGGTACAAAACCTCAATGGGGGTACATTTAACGTAGGTACTGGGCCGAATCCTGTTCTTTCGGCGATTCCTCGGAGCCCTACGACCTTCAACGGGGGCGATGGTGCCATCAACATCAAAGGAGTACTCAACGGGACGTACGAAGTGACATACATCAAGGACGGCGGTAGCCCTACTACTACCAACCTGACAGCCACCGCCAACGAACTGACTATTCCTGCTTTGGGGGTTGGTAGCTTTACCATTACGGTGAAAGCAACGAGCTGCTCGACGTTAGAGTTTAGCTTATCGGCCACAATCGAAAATCCAACCCTGACCTTGCAAGCAACGAACCGACCCGTCTCTTGTACCGGAACGGGGAGTATTTCGTTTGTTAGCACTGCATACAACAGCAGTACCCAAACGGTAAGCTATAGCTATCAAGCGAGTAGCAGCGCCATGACCGAAACCCGCACGGTTTCGGTAAACATTGGTAGTGATGGTGGGTTTACCTTGGCCAACTTACCCGTTGGGATATACAGCCAATTTGCGATTGGGAGCATTGTTGCCACGGGTAGCCGCGTAATCAATGTGAAATTCTCTAACACGGCATTAATTTGGACAGGTTGCGCCAACGCCGACTGGCACAATGCGGCCAACTGGAATACACTCGCTGTACCCACTGCAACCGACGAAGTAGAAATTCAGGAAACGTCCGAAAGCAAACCTTACCCAATCATTAGTACTACCGACGCCCGAGCCAAGTCGGTATATGTGTATGCTAATACTACTTTGACAATTGCCAATTCAGGGCAGCTAACCATCAATGGCGCGAGAAGTAGTGGGGTATCCGCTGCAGTATTAGTGGTTGGTACGCTGGTAAACAATGGCAAACTGGTTTTGGGGAACGAAAGCCCGTTAGGGCTATACGGTTTAATTAGTTTGGGTATTTTTAATAATAACGCTGGTGCTGAATTAATAATCGACCGTTCGATAGAGTCAGCGTTGACTAATAATCCTAATGCCATGATGACCAATGCGGGTACAATCCGAATAGGGCAAATGCAAGCAGTAGGATTAGTTGGTTTGGAGAACTTTGGTCAATTTGAGAATAAGGTAGGCGGAATGATTCAGATTGATAGAGCTAGCTCTGTGGGGTTAAGTAATCTAATTAATAGTACGTTTACGAACGAAGGAGTCATAAAAATAGGGAGTTTGGAAAGCGTAGGATTTAATGGGATTTATCAACAGGGGAGTTTTGATAATAAGTTAGGTGGGCAAATCACTATTGATAGATTTAGCACCACTGGTATTTTTCAAGCGGGAGGTACCATCAGAAACTATGCGAGCATCATTATCGGGGCCATTGCAGGAGGAAGCGTTGGGGTAAATAACGCTAGTACGTTTTCAAACGAAGGCTGCGGTTCGTTATTGTCGATTCAGTCCAATAGCACTATTACTACTTCGGGTACTACTACCAACGCAGGTATAATCATTGAAAACGCTTCGGGCAATAGTGTAATCACAACAAATACAGGGTTAGTCCAAAACCTGAATGGAGGTACGTTTACCGTTCAACAGTCTGCACTATCTCTGCCTGTTTTGAGTACGGTAGGGCTTCGACCTTCCAACTGTCCTACCAACAATAACAGTAGTTTATCAGTGGTGGGGTTAGAAGCCAACACCGAGTATATCGTGGTTCTTGGTGCGGGCGGTACCCCCCAAACCCTTACCTCTAACGCCAATGGCCAACTGAGTGTGTGGGGGGATTTCCCAGTAGGAACATATACCTTCACGCTCAAAAAAGGCTGTTGGCTGCAAGCAATTAGTGTCACAACTACGATAGCAGAACCAACTTTGACCAATGGGAATTCTGACCTTACCGCAACTTGTACAACAAATAGTCGTATTGTATTTGATACCAATTTGGGCTATACGGGTACACCAATTGCACCAACTACGTATCCTGTTACCTTCAAACGTAACGGAGTAAGTCAATCGGGAGAAATCTCAGTCATTAATAATTTAGGTACTAGAAATGCGCTTATCTCCCTATCAGCCGAAGGCTATTACTCAGATATCAAGGTGCAATACGGCACGTGCGAAGTAGCTTATGTGGGGACGGTGTATGTGGCTGGAGCAGTTTCTTCGCCTACAATCACTCCTCCTACTGCTTGTGCAGCTACGAATGGAAGTGTGCGATTTGCTACTTCTGTTAATGCGGGTACATATACGTTGAGTTATAAAAAGAATGGAGAGCCTGTCACGGCTTCTGTAACGGCTGCAGCGGCAGGTAGAGGGAGGGCTTTCACCCTCTCTGACTTAGGTGCAGGTGTTTATACCGATTTTGTATTGACGGTAGGGTCTTGTACCCTTACCTATTCCCCCATTATCCGCATTGGCGATTTGCCCAACCCTACGGTGAGTGGCACAACGGCCGTTACCACGGTGGGAGGCACTGATGGGAACATTAAACTGTCGGGCTTGGCGGTAAGCAAAAGTTATAGCATTAGCTACCAAAAAGACGGAGCTACGGCCACTACCACCACGGCTAGTTCGGATGCCGATGGCAATTTGACCATTCCTAATTTGGGAGGTGGGAATTATACCAATATCATTTTGACGATTAGTGGTTGTAGCAGCAGTGCGCTTTCGGCTACGGTTAATGCGCCTACTGCGCCAGTTGTATATTCCTTCGCGTACAGTTCGACGGTGGCGCCAAGTGGTTGTGGTACTACAGACGGTGCTCTTGTCTTTACCACCAACTTACCCATCGGTACGAATGCCTATACGCTTGAATATACGTCATTCGGTAATCCATACAATGCTACCATTTCGGTGACGGCGGCCAGCGGGGGGGCCAACACCTTTACTTTGTCAGGGCTTGGGGCAGGTAGCTACCGAGATTTTTCGATCACACACAACGGCAACAGACTGTCACTAGAGGGCATTTATACCTTATCAAACCCCGATAAACCGACGTTTACCGTAGGGACAAAAACCTCACCGACTAGCTGCAATGCCACCGATGGTAGTATTCAGTTGACGGGCTTAGTAGCGAGTACGAGTTATAGCGTGAGCTACCAAAAAGACGGCGGAACGGCCGTGACGGCGACCTTGGGTAGCGATGCTTCGGGGAGTTTGGTAATAGCAAACTTGGGAGCAGGAGCATACACCAATATCAAAGTGACGTTGAAGGGATGCCAAAGCGACGCCGCCACGGCGACACTGAGCGCTCCTACGTTTACTTTGACCCAAACCAGCAGCAGCAACCCCACAACCTGCGGTGCCACGGACGGTTCTATTTCGTTCTCAACCAGTTTGCCAATAGGAGCTTACACCCTGACTTACAAGAAAAACGGAGAAGCCCAATCAGCTCCTATTTTGGCGGGAACACCGCGCGGACGGGTGTCGGCCGTGGGTAATATCTTTGTCTTGACTGACCTTGGCGCAGGTACTTACAGCGATTTCAAAATTATCTATAACGGTTGTGAGGTAACGTTGGCAGGGCCATATACCTTGTCGGCGCCGTCGTTGGCGACAGCAACCATTTCGGGGACAGTGACGGTATGTCAAAATGCCCCTGCCGCCACCATTACTTTCACGGGAGCAAACGGAACGGGTGTTTACACTTTTGGGTATAAAATCAACGGCGGGGTGCTGCAAAGCGTATCAACGTCCAGTGGGTCTAATATCGCCACGCTTACACAGCCAACTACGACGGCTGGGGTGTTTTCTTATGAGTTGGTCAGCGTGGCAGATGCCAATTGTAGCCAAACCCAAACGGGTAGCGCCACAGTAACGGTACAAGGTAAGCCAACCATCACATTATCAGCGCTTCAGCAAACGTTGGTAGAAGGCAATAACCCTGTTCTTTGCGATACGGATGCTAATCCTGTTAACGGTTTGCAGTTTACGGTTTCGGGTTTGTGTGTTTCGGGTTCTCCCGTTTGGCGGGTGCAAGTTGGTAGCGGCGCTTGGAGCGACTGGTCACCCAATGCCCCAGTTTCCCAGTCATCCAATAACCAACCCCACCGCTACCAAGCGGCCTGTGATGCAGCCTGTGCTACGACCTATTCGGGTGTGATTACCTTGACGATTACTGGCCGTGCTTCAGTGCCACAGAACGTGTCGCTTTTGGTGGACGGTGTGACAGTGGCCGTGGGCGAGACCAAAGAGGTGTGTAGTTTGGTGAATAATGCCATTATTTTTAATGTCAATTGTGGGGTAGGCGAAACCGTACTTTATTCGGTCGATGGCGGTGAATATTCGTCTGGCGTGCCAACGGGATTGGTGGATAATCAGTACCACAACTACCGCGTGCGTTGCCGCCAATTAGACGGAACGCCATCTTGTGTGGAATCTGAATCGGGCGTGATGCGGTTAAAATTGGTGGCCATTCCAAATGCGCCGACGGTATCGCTGTCGTCATCGACAAGTTGCGACGCGACGGCAAGTTTTAGCGGGCAGTCATCTTGTGGAAGCTTGCGAACGGTTTGGTACAATGCTACCACGAATATGGCCTTGCCAAATCTTCCATCAACTGTTCCGAGTTCAACGACGTCATACTATGCCCGTTGCCAAACAGAAAACGGCTGCGTAAGTGAGCGAAGCAATGTAGTAACCTTCACGCCAACGTCCACGCAAGCCGCGCCAGCGATTACGGTGAGTCAGGAAATAGTATGTACAGGAACAACGGTTCGTATATCGGCGAATTGCCCTGCGGGTAGCCAAGTATCATGGAATACGGGCGTAACGACACCGAGTTTTGAGGTCGCTTTTAATAACGTCACGAAGCAGACGTACTGGGCGAAGTGTATTTTTGCAGGAGGTTGCCATAGCGCAGAAAGCGTTCGTAAAGACGTGTATTGGAATGCTTTTGTGGTGACCTTGATTAACGTAGGACAGACGAAGTCGGCTATCAAAACCAACGACCGTTCGGCGTGGTCAAGTCAGTTTATCACGCGCGACGGTGGTCCAGAATTGGAACAAAGTACGCAAGTAAACCCGACGTTATATTATGTGGAGAATGCCAACAAGGTAGCCCCTCGTTATTGGACAATCAACGTAGAGACGTGTGGTTTAGGAACCAATGGTTCGGTGACTTTTGACATGCAGGCCGTTCCCGAGATGGGCGTGATTCGCTCGTTCAACACGCACGAGAATAACGCGCCTTACTTTATGTATGCCAACCGCGAAGGCTGGACGGAGTTATACGCCCAAAACCACCCTGCGTATGGCTTTTACCAAGACAACGGTGCTGGCGGTAACGTATATGACGCAGGGTTACCAAAAGGTTTGTACAAACTGGGCATTCGTTACTGGGACATGAAGGGCTGGGGCAGCATTTTCCCATCGACGCGCAAACCGCAAGGCAACGTGTTGGCTTACCAAGAATATTGGTTCCGAATCCAATCAAAAGATGGGATAGGCATAGGCGCAGCAAGAACAGCAGACAGCGGAGAGCAAGGAGCAACTATTTTGTCACCCTGGAAGGGTCTAAATCCAAGCAGCTTTGCTACAGTCCTCCCCAACCCAGTCACCAACATTCTCCGCCTCCAAGTTCAAGATAACAAAGGACAAGTGGTTCAAACGACGCTGACCGACGCTTCGGGACGTCAGGTGTTGCGACGTCATTTTATCCCAGAAAGCAATTCACACCTCGAAGAATTTGAAGTCAGTGAGTTGGCCAATGGCGTGTATTTCTTACGGGTACAAACCGATACTAAACAGGAAGTACTCAAAGTACTGAAAGTGAAATAAGTGAAAAGGGAGGGGTGTAAGAGCCCCTCCCAACATTTGCCAATAAAACATTGAGTATTGTTTTTAGTATATTATTGTTGGGTAAACCAGTATATGAAAATAAGAGGTTGATAATCAGTGAATAGCTAATAAATAATTTAGTGTTTATAAAGGAAATGAGCGAGTTACGGTAAGTTTTTTTATTGAATTAGATTGCGTAAAATGTCATAAAAGTGTTCCAAAAAATAAGGGTTAACCCTTATATCTTTTCGTATTTTTTTGTTATTTATTTGTGGCTTCAAATTTAACGTACTACGTATATGAAGCTACATTACCTTATTGCACCCGTTCATCCTACCCTGGTCGCTACTTTCAGGGACTTGTTTTTTATCTTCATTTTCACCCACTCAGGGATAGCCCAACCGCAAACGTTTAATCCTACTTACGATATGAGTAGTGAGGGAAATAGACAAGACAGAGATAGTTTTTACCTCAAAAGTGTCGAAAAAAATAAACAAACAAGACCATGAAACACCTAAAACTTATCTGGCAATTATTTGTGGTATTGCTGTTATTTTTAACCTCGCAAGGTATTGGACAGGCACAAACCTCAAATACCGATTTTGCCTTGCGTAAAACCATCGTTACAAACGGAGGAATGATGGTGGTTGGCAATACTTTAGGGCATAATGCTGCTGCTAGTTCTATTGCACCTACAGTAGGTACGGTAGGTATGGCAGGAGCAAATACTAATGATGCAGGTATAGACACCTACTGGCAATCAGATCCTGCTAATAATACGGCAACCTCAAATACCACAATTACAACAGCGAATGCCCAATCTACGGTGCAGTTGACGATTCCAACAGGGGCAACAGTAGTGTATGCCCAACTCCAATGGGCTGCCTCAGCAACTGCGTCGGCTAGTCCTTCTTGTGCGCTTGCTTTTAACTTAGAAGCTCCAACTCCCATAACTGCCGATCGATACCGTACTGTAGTAACTCCATTTAATTCTTATCAGGCAGTAGCCGATATTACGGAATTTATTAAGACTAAACAGAGCGGTCAGTACACTTTTAGTGCCGCAACTTTACCCACTATAGTAAACCTTCTTAATAATACCCTTTTTGCCGCTTGGAGTATCGTAATTGTCTATAAAGATTGCACTTTACCCTTAAAACTCTTTAAAATTTATGATGGGGGAGAGGTTATTATGCCAAATGGTAACAACGCTTTTACAGTAGATGGTTTTACCACTACAGCTGCAAGCAAAGCCAAAGCAATCATAGGTGCTTACAATGGTACAAATTCTTCCGCTAATGATGGAATAAGTATCAACGGAACTGCTTATTCTGATGCAATCAATCCAAGCAATAATTTTTTCAATTCCAGTTATACCAAAAACGGTGTAGCGGTGAGTAATACAGGAGATTTGCCCCAGTACAGTGGTGTGGCCAATAGCATGGGTAAATTTGATTTAGATGAAATTAATATTACGCCATTTTTAGCAACTGGCCAAACTACTTTAACTGCCGCCGTAACTGCCTCCTCGGAGATTATTTTGTTAGGGTTTATGGCGTTTGAAATAGAAGCAGAAAACCTAAATACCAGCAACGCACAGTTAGCAGTGTGCTGTACTCCAGCCACTATTACCACCCCACCTACCGCGCAAAGCACTACGCTTGGAGGTAATGCTACGTTTACAGTAGTTGCTACAGGTAGTGGTAACGTTACCTACCAGTGGCAAAAAAGTACCAATGGCGGTGCTACCTACACCAACATAAGTGGAGAAACAAATGCTACGTTAAACTTAGCGAATGTGACTCTTAGCCAAGCGGGCAAATACCGAGTAGCGGTTTACAACGATGGCGCTTGCGAAACTTTCAGCGATGGCGTGTTGTTGAGCATTGCCATCCCTACCGACCGCTTTGTAACTACTTGGGTAAATACGACAGGCAGCATGACTAAGTTAGAATTCAACGCCATTACCACGGGCGATGTAAACTATACTTACACCACTAACCTGGGGCAAAGCGGTAGTGGCACATTTAACAGTGCAGTTATAAATAACGGCGTTACCCTTACCTTTGGCAACACCATAGCTCAAAACGAGGTACTTACCTTGGTAATGGAGCCCGCTAATATCAATCGTTTGTCTTTTTCTCTATTTGTACTGGGGTCGTCATTGACAAGAGGCCACCTAACGGATGTAAGCCAATGGGGCACTGCTGCTTGGACAAGCATGGAAAGGATGTTTGATAATTGCCAAAACCTAAATATAAGCGCCACCGATGTGCCCAACCTAAGCGGGGTTAGTTCTATGTTGGGGATGTTTGTAAGTTGCAAAAAGCTCAATGGTCCAACCAACATTGGTACTTGGAATGTTAGTAATATTACTAATATGGAAAGTATGTTCAGTGGAGCAACTATCTTTAACCAAAACATAAGTGGCTGGAACGTAGGGAACGTAACTACTATGAATTCTATGTTTCAAAGCGCTGCTGCTTTTAACCAGCCCATAAGCACTTGGGATGTAAACAAGGTAACCAATACCTCACGTATGTTTAACAGTGCTACTGCCTTTAACCAACCCATTGGTAACTGGGATGTAAGTGAGGTTAACGATATGAGTATTATGTTTTATAACGCCACTGCCTTCAACCAAACCTTGGGCAAGTGGACTTTAAACGCCTCAGTAAATTTGAGCAACGTGCTCTTTGGCAGTGGCATGAACTGCGAAAACTATAGCAAAACGTTGGTAGGTTGGGCTAATAATCCAGCTACGCCAAATAGCCGTAACATTGGCTCAACGAACGGCCTTCAATATGGTACCGATGCCGCTTCTGCGGTAAGCACCTTAACTGGTAAATCTTGGGACTTTGGAGGTAGTGGTCAACAACATACTTCAAGCGGCACGACCTGCCTACCCACCCCCACCCTCAGCAGCATACCCAACCAAGCCACCTGCGATGGGCAAACCATCAGCAACATAGCCATTACCCTAGGAGTTGACCTAGATGCTGTATTAAGCGCAAGCGATGATAATACCAACTTAAACCCCACCTATACCTTTGGCGGCACAGGTGCCAACCGTACCTTAACCATTGCAACGGTTGCAGGCCAAGTGGGTGCTACCACTGTAACCGTAACTGCTACGGGTAGTTTTGGAACTACGGCTACTCGCACGTTTTTATTGGAGTTGGGGAATAAAACCCTAGGCTACACCGCAGGTACCGAAACCAATGTAATACTCGAAGAAAATGGGATAAGCGGGTTGGCCATAGCCAACGATGGAAACATATACGTGGGAATGGCCAGTACTATTAACAAGATAAGACAGTACAATGCAACAGGTGGATTGGTCAATACCGATTACATTTCTTTAACCACTCCTCGGGTTCTCCGTTTTGGTGCCGATGGTAAGCTATATGCCATAAGCGGTGGCCAAAATGTCCGTAAATACAACGGGCAGTCTTTGGAGCAGTCTATTGACTTTGTTTCCATATCAAGTACTGATTTGGTGACAAATGCCGCTGGTGATGTTTTTTACGTAAACACGCAAGGTAAACCCAATGGCGCTGTGTTTAAACTACCTGCCAACTTTACCCAAGGCCCGCCCAAAACTGATTACACTATCATTATTGACAATCTTACAAGCCCTGTCAATTTGGCCTTGTCACCCGATGGAAGTACCCTCTATGTGCCAATTAGTAGTGAAAATCGCGTCATTAAAATGAATGCAGATGGCAGCAATGCAAGCGATTTTATTTTAACGACAAGTCCCATTAATGTTACTTTTGATAAATCGGGTCAATTGTGGTTACGCCACGATGGCAAACTGTCGTGGGTGGGGCCCAATGGTGAGTTAAATACCGTAATCAACAGCGGATTTAGTCTTGGCGCATTAAGATTTGATGCCGATGGAAACATTTATGGCCTTAGAGGTTCAGGGTCTTTACAGGGTGTGTACAAATACACCATTACCAAAACAACCACCTACGAGACGTGCAACGCCAAGCCAGTATTTAACCCCACTACGTTGGCGAATCAAATGCTTTGTGTAAGCCCAACGCAAGTTTCTTTACCAAATATTTCAATAACGGTAACAGACCCCGATGGTAGCATCGCCAGCACGGTGGTCACAAGTAGCAATCCTAGCTTAATCGCGGCCACTAACGCAGGCACAGCTTCGGCCGTGCAGTTATCCTTAACGCAGCAAGCCAACCAAAGCGGCACGGCTACGATTACCATCGAAAGTACGGACAACCGTGGGGCAAAAAGCAGTTTGCAGTTTGAGGTACGAGTAAATGCGATACAATTAGACAACACTACAGTTACCGATGTGTTGTGCTTTGGCAACAGCACAGGCGCAATTACGGTCACACCGACAGGTGGCACCGCGCCATACAGCTATATATGGACTAAGGGTGGTAGCCCCGTAGGTACTGATAGTCCAACGATTACGGGCCAAAGCGCAGGGGTGTACAATGTTACAGTAACCGATAAATTTGGCTGTTCGGCCAACCGCAATCTGACTATTAACCAACCCGCAGCAGCGCTAACATTAGCCAAAGAAAGCACCAATATTACTTGCTACGGCTTAAACAATGGAACGGCCAGCGTGACCCCAAGTGGCGGGACGGGTCCTTACTATTACGATTGGCGCGACATTGGGGCAACGCCTTTCAGCAGTAACCAATCTGTAACTAATCGTGCACCAGGTTATTACACCGTAAGGGTAAGTGATGCCAAAGGTTGTAACGCCGAAGCGACCTTTACCCTAACCCAACCCGCCGAGATAGTCATCAGTAACAACCCTACTGATGCGGTGGTATGCCAGGGTACCGATGCTATTTTGACGTCAGGAGCGACGGGTGGGACACTCACCTACCAGTGGTACAGACTTACCATTGCCAACGGAGAAACCGTTGCGCTTACCAACGGTACGAGCTACCAAAACGTAACGACGACAACGCTCACGATACGTGGCAGCGTCGCTGACAACGGTCTGTATCGGTATTTTATGCGGGCCAGCCAAAGCGAAAGCTGCTTCAAAAACAGCGGTCAAGCCACGGTTACGGTCAACCCTGTGCCCAATTCGATAGCGACCCCGCCAGCGCAAACCGTTTGTTCGGCAGGTATCATTCCTCCCATTATACTCAGTAGTAATATTTCGGGAACGACCTACGCGTGGACAAGAGACAATACCGATAAAGTGACGGGCCTCAGTGCGAGTGGTAGTGGTGGCACTATCAGCGGGTCTTTGACCAACACGACCAACGCCCCCGTAACGGTGACTTTCACCATTACCCCTACGGCTCCAGTAAGCAACTGCCCTGGCACACCCATCACGGCCACGGTAACAGTTGATCCAGTGACAGTGGGTGGTAGCATCGCAGGCTCGGCCACGGTGTGTTCGGGGACAAACTCGACAGCTTTAACTTTATCAAATCAAGTAGGTACGATTCAAAAATGGCAGTCATCGCCGACGTCTGATTTTGCAGTTGTGACAGACATTGCCAATATGACGACGGGCTTTACGGCGACCAATTTGACCCAAACGACGTATTATCGGGCGGTGGTTCAAAGTGGTGTGTGTGCGCCAGCCTTTTCTGCCACAGCTACGGTGACGGTAAATCCTTTACCAACGGCGACGATTTTAGGGACGACAACGGTGTGTCAGAATGCTACCTCGCCATCAATTACCTTCACGGGAGCAGGCGGGACGGCACCTTATACGTTTACCTACAAAATTGGCGACGGCGCACCTCAGATGGTAAAAACGAGCAGTGGTAACAGCGTTACGGTCTCGGTACCAACGACAACAGCTGGTGTATTTACTTATACGTTGGTGAGCGTCTCAGAAAGTTCATCGACCAGTTGTGGTCAATCGCAAGGTGGCAGTGCAGTAGTGACGGTAAATCCGCTACCGACGGCGACGATTTCTGGGACAACGACGGTTTGTCTAAATAGTCCATCTCCTAGCATCACTTTTACGGGTGCAGGAGCGACAGCGCCTTACACATTTACCTATAAAATCAACGATGGTGCGCCTCAAACGGTAACTACAAGCAGTGGTAACAGTGTGACGGTTACAGTGCCAACGTCAACTGCGGGTGTATTTACATATTCGCTAGTAAGTGTTTCGGAAAAGTCTTCCACCACTTGTAGCCAGTTACAAAGCGGCAGCGCCGTGGTGACGATACACACCAAACCGACGATTACGTTGACGACGCTGCAACAAACGTTGAATGAAGGCAACTCCCAAACCTTCTGCGATACGGACGCGAATCCTGTTAATAGTTTGCAGTTTACGGTTTCGGGTTTGTGTGTTTCAGGTTCTCCCGTTTGGCGGGTGCAAGTGGGCAGTGGAGCGTGGAGTACTTGGTCAGTAACTGCACCAATTAATCAGTCCTCCAATAACCAAGTCCATCGCTACCAAGCGGCTTGTGATTCCAATTGCCCCGTGACGTACACGAGCCCAATTGAGTTGACAATCAACTACCGTTCAACTGTACCCCAAAACGTGTCATTGTTAGTGGACGGTGTGACGGTGGCCGTGGGTGATAGCAAAGATATCTGTAATGTAGAAGGGAATGCAATCGCATTTAGTGCGACTTGTGGAACTGACGAAGTGCTTTTGTACTCGGTTGACGGTGGCGATTATAGTAGTGTAGTTCCCACGCAATTGGTTGATGGCCAGTACCACAATTACCGCGTACGTTGTCGCAAGTCTGACGGGACGCCATCTTGTATTGAAACTGAGTCAGGAGTGATGCGCTTGCGAATTACGAGTTTAAGCCAAGTTCCAGTGGTAAGTTTGAATGTGACGAGTGGCTGTGGAACACCTGTGACATTTAGTGGCACGACCAACTGTGGTAGTTTGACAGCTATTTGGTACAACGCCGCTACAGATGCAGCCATCTCGACTTTGCCAAGCCAAACGCCGAGTGAAACGACGTCGTACTATGCGCGTTGCCAGGCATCAGGAGGTTGTTTGAGTGAGAAGAGTAATGTGGTAACTTTTACCATTGTCCCTGTGAATGTAGCGCCTGTGGTAAATGTAAGCTCAGAACTTGTGTGTACGGGAACAGAAGTGACAGTTTCGACGAATTGCCCAGCTGGTACAAGTGCCTTGTGGAATACAGGGGTAAGCGAGAGCAGCTTTAAAGTATCATTTGTGAACATAACCAAGCAAGGATATTCAGTGCGTTGTGTATCGCCAAATGGTTGTCAAAGTGCAGTGAGTGCAACGAAAGAGGTCAGCTGGAAGTCGTTTGAGGTGACGTTGATAAATATCGGAGAATCAAAGTCTGGGGTAAAAACCAACGATCGTTCAGCTTGGGCGAGTCAATTTATTACCAGAGACGGTGGTCCCGAATTGGAACAAAGTACACAGCAAAATCCGACGTTGTACTATGTAGAGAATGTAAACAAGGTAGCGCCCCGCTACTGGACTGTTAACGTAGAGACGTGTGGATTAGGGACTAACGGTTCATTGACGTTTGACATGTTGGCAACGCCAGAGACGGGCTTGCCTCGTTCCTTCAACACGCACGAGAATAACGCGCCTTACTTTATGTATGCCAACCGCGAAGGCTGGACAGAATTGTACGGACAGAATCACCCTGCGTATGGTTTCTACCAAGACAACGGAGCAGGCGGTAACGTATATGACGCAGGGTTACCGAAAGGTTTGTACAAATTGGGCATTCGTTATTGGGACATGAAGGGCTGGGGCAGTATTTTCCCATCGACGCGCAAGCCGCAAGGTAATGTGCTGGCCTACCAAGAATACTGGTTCCGAATCCAGTCGAAAGACGGCGTAGGAGTAGGCGCAGCGAGAATAGCAGATAGCGATTTGTCATCCCGTAGGGATCTAAATCCGAACAGCTTCGTTGCTATCCTCCCCAACCCAGTCACCGACATTCTCCGCCTTCAAGTGCAAGATAACAAGGGGCAAATGGTTCAAACGACGTTGACGGATGCCTCGGGGCGAAGCGTATTAAGCCGTCATTTTACCCCAGAAACCAACAGTCACCTTGAAGAATTTGAAGTGAGTGAGTTGGCAAGTGGAATGTATTTCTTACAGGTACAGGCTGCTGGGAAACAGCAAGTGTTGAAAGTAGTAAAAGTGAAATAAGTGATAGGGGAGGGTTGCTAGTAACCCTCCCCCTATATGCTGATTTTTACTATATTTTATATAAAAGGTATGTAGCTGTTAGTGTCTATAAAACATATTGTAGAGTGGTATTTGTTAGGTAAGATATTGATATATAGGTATATGTTTGTGGAATTTATCTGCGAAATAATTTCCAAAGTACTATAAAAGTATTCCAAAAAATAAGGGTTAACCCTTATATCTTTTCGTTTTTTTTTGTTATTTATTTGTAGCTTCAAATCCAATATCAAATCCTTATGAAGCTCTACTACAAAATCTACTTAATTCAACGTTCCGATAGGAATTTTCTGAAATTCATTGAAGCTCCTCCTTTAAAACGCACTTAAAAGTCGCTCGACTTGTAAAGAATTAAGCATCAATTTGGTGTAGGTAAAAACCATGCACCATTGGTAAAAAATTAAGAACTAAATTATAAAATTCATCAACATGTCATGTGTTGGATGAACAGCTTTTTATTGCCCAATTTTTAAAACCAATTTCTTACACGTATGAAAAGTTATCTATACATGTTACTCTTGGCGACCTGTTATTTCGCCATTGATACCCGTGCCCAAAGTAGGGGGGATAGTCAAACCAGTTCAGCGACGACTACCCCTCAGGGCGCACCTACGACCGAGGGAAACCTCACCAAGTCATTTAAGTTTTCGGGTTCTGTACACGCCATTGTGAATGGTGAATACGTGCTGAATGGGGTAAATAAACTCGGACAACCTCGCTACACCCATACCTCAGGCGATTATGAAGTAAACTACGATGGCAAGGGAAATTGGTGGCTAAATACCGACAAAAACTTGTCGGGTGGCCCCAAATACTATCGAGCCCCAGGTGATGCTCAGGGACCACCAAGTACGGGGTGGGTCGATAATGAGGGACAACCCACACAAGTTACTTTTGCCGCAGGGGCACAAAATGCAGCTTATGAAGCCCAAAAAAACGTTCGTAAGGCTGCAATTACGTATGTTTCGAGAGTAGGTACAGATGATATTGACCCTAATCAGGTAATTAAAGTTGTACATGTACCATCTAAGCAGCTTTTAAACAGGGGAATCCCTACGGTAGTAAAAAAGCTAAATGGTGCAAGAGCTTCGGCCACGACCTATTATGTTTACAATTTGAGGGTAGGCTATTATAAGATTAATGATGATAACAATGGTTGTGATTTTTCGGGCGAAAACCCTGATCCACGTTACAAAGTGAGCACGAGTGGGGGGCTTAGTTTTTCCCAAACCATCAATGTAGGTGATGATAAGCCCTGCGGTTGGCAGCGGATGAACAACGACGGGCGATACATGCAGGCGAGCGGTTTTTCAACTACTTCGGCTGCTTCACCTTTTCAGTTTACAATGAATATTGACGCTTGGGAAGAAGATGCCTGTGGCGGAGACAATGATTACAACGATGATTGTTTTTCGAATGATGATGACCACCCTGCTTCTACTTCGACTACGGTGACGATTGACCCTTCCAATATGAATTTAGGGTATAACTTTATGGATATTGAATGGTCGGGGAATGGCGCCAAATACGGCTTGAGTTTAGAATGGGAGTTGTTGGATGCGCCTAAACTTGTCACATTTTATTCGGACGCCAACCTTTCAGGACGGGTACAGCACTTTGGAAGTGGCGATTACAACACCAATGCCTTGTTTACGGGCGTAGGAAATGACAATGTTAGTTCGATGGAGATTGCACCAGGGTATAAGGTGATTACTTATAACAATGCAGATCGTGTTGGTTATCCGATTGAATTTAGAGGTACAGTAAACTTTGTGGAAGGAGCGAATGATCGGACTTCATCTTTCCGAGTCGTACCCGATGATAACTTACCAAATAATGATAAAACGTTGCTCATTTACTTTAATGGCTCAGGTAAATCTCTTGAGTTTCAGCTGCAACGCTTTGCTACAAAAGTGAATGCCGACCAGATGATTTTTATCAAAGGGGTGGGGGGAGATAGCAAAGATTATAGCAATTATAACCAAGATAACCTGAGGTATCAAGAGGGAGAAGATGTGAATCAGTACGAGGGCTATGATGCCTTCAATCCGATCCCGACCACTTTTTATTCAAGATCTAAAGTATTAAAAAATGATAACTTTGGTGGCGGTACTTATCGCTATTTCTTTGGGGTGGATATGGACTATGATGGTAGTGTAACGGCTGGTTATGAAGATGAAGATTCTTATACGGCGGCTGCCAACGTGATGCGGGTATTGCGCCGCTACAACCTAAAAGGATATAGCCGTATTGTGATTTCAGGCCATAGCCGTGGGTCGGCCGTAGGGATTTCTTCGTTTTTGTATGGTATAAAAAAAGCGTTGGAAAACGATTCTCAATTTAATGAGTTTAATGGGACGATTAGCACGGTCTTGAACAATGCCTCTACCATCAACGTACTGGCTCTTGACCCCGTAGCGGGAGCTAATACTGCTGGCTTACGTAATGATTATCACATGGGTGATGGCTGGCGAGCCCGAGAAATTTACCAATGGTTAAAAGGACGTTTCTCCAACATCAATTTTTCTGAAATTTATGCCAACGGTGGACGAATGTTGGAGGCGGATGAGCTAGGGGGCTTAGGTGGACTTTTCCCAAGTAGTACTTTTGATCCATCGCCTAACTATCTGCACGTCGAACCCAGTAATAACGTACAACGCTACTGGCTTGGGTATCGTCACAGTTCGATGGTCAACAAAGAAGAGAAGTGGTCAGGGTTATATGATGCCGCAGGGGTACCACGCCCTTGGTTGCATACCGCAGATATGCTCAATGCTGCTTTTTACAACCAGTCTTTGTTCCGCAACCATACCCATTGGTATAACACATTTCGTACAAGCGACCAATTGGCGTGGTTGAAAGCTTTAGAGGTAGATGGCTGTACCGATTCGCCAAGTGCGCGAATTGGAGCGGACCCGCTTTTAGAACCCGATTCTGATTTGGAGTTTAAGCACTACCACGGAACTCGCCATAAAAATTTCGATAACTCCGACAATTCATCGGTCAACATGGATGATTTTGTGGGCAATAATAACATCAAGTTTTATTGTTCGGACGAGTCACAAATGCCTCAGAATGCAGAAACATATACGTCCAGTAATTCCCATACCGACAGTGAAGGTTGGACGCACTATTGTAGTTGTAACGGTAAGCGTTTGTTATCGTTGAAATTAGGTGGTACAGGCGCTAGTGTTCCTGACAATGCCGTGTCATTTAAAGAGTCGAATAACAATTATTTTGCGACGAAAGGAGATGGGTTTATTAGTAATCCTAATGGAGCGGTGATTATGGGGCGCAGCTGGAACGTTAACCCAACTACGCAGCCGAGCAGTAATGTCGGTGTACGGTATTACTTCCGACAAATGGATTACGATAATATAAACACGCACCTGACTATTTTGAAGAATCTACCTGCTTTGACAGGAGTCAATCGGTTGTTTTTTTACCATGCTACCAGCGGAGCAGCTCATGCGCGGGTCGCGGATATTCCAACGGCTACTATTTTGAGAAATGGTTCGACGGCCTCTACCAGTAATTGGGTGTTAGGGAGCACCTTACGCGGCGATTATTATGCAGAATACCAAGCGGCCTCTCTCTTAGGCGGTAGCGGTGGTGGAGAAAAATGTACGACGCCAGCAGCGATTGCAATAACCGAAAACTCGGGTACTCCTAACGACGGTACGATTTGTGCAGGTGAGACTGCGACCCTAACTGCCTCGGGAGGAACGCAGTATGCGTGGAGTACGGGAGCAAACACGGCAGTTATTAATGCTACAACTTCAGGTACCTATACCGTCGTGGTTTCAAATTCAGAAGGTTGTTCGGCCGAAGCTAGTGTTACTATTACAGTAACTCCTGTTTCGGTGGGTGGTAGTATCGCAGGCGCACAGCCAGTTTGTACTGGTACTAACTCAACAACGCTAACCTTATCAAACCAAGTAGGTACGGTACAAAAATGGCAGTCGTCGTCATCGTCTGATTTTGCCAATGCGACCGACATTGCAAATACAACTACGAGCCTGACGGTTACTAACCTGACCCAAACTACGTATTATCGGGCAGTTGTACAAAGTGGGATGTGTGCGCCAGCATTTTCTGCCACTGCTACCGTAACGGTGAATCCACTTTCGGTAGGTGGTAGTATAGCAGGCTCGGCGACGGTTTGTACAGGGACAAATTCAACAGTTTTGACCTTGTCAGAGCAGGTAGGAAGTGTTCAAAAATGGCAGTCGTCGTTGGCTTCTAATTTTGCGAGTGCAATTGATATTGCGAACACAACGACTAGCCTAACGGCGACTAATCTGACGCAAACAACCTATTATCGGGCGGTGGTTCAAAGTGGTGCCTGTACAGCTGCATTATCCGCTACGGCCACGGTAACGGTTGATCCTGCCAATGTAGGGGGAACTATTGCAGGTTCGGCTACGGTATGTTCTGGGACAAATTCGACAACTTTAACCTTGTCAAACCAAGTAGGCGCGATTCAAAAATGGCAATCATCGTTGACGTCTGATTTTGCGACTGCGACCGATATTACCAATACGACGACTAGCTTTACGGCGACCAATTTGACGCAAACGACCTATTACCGTGCAGTGGTTCAAAGCGGGGTTTGTGCAGCAGCTTTTTCTGCGACGGCCATGGTGACGGTTGATCCAGTTACAGTGGGTGGTAGCATTGCAGGTTCGGCCACGGTGTGTACAGGGACTAATTCGACAGCCTTGACGTTGTCAAACCAAGTAGGGACGATTCAAAAATGGCAGTCGTCGCTGACGTCTGATTTTGCGACTGCAATTGATATTGCCAATACAACGACGAGCCTAACGGCCAGTGATTTAACCCAAACAACGTACTATCGGGTGGTGATTCAAAGTGGTGTGTGTGCACCCGCTTTCTCTGCCACAGCTACACTAACGGTTGATCCAGTTTCGGTAGGAGGTACTATTGCAGGTTCGGCCACGGTATGTTCGGGGACAAACTCTACAACGCTAACTTTATCAAATCAAGTAGGTACGATTCAAAAATGGCAGTCATCGCTGACTTCTGATTTTGCAGTTGTGACAGACATTGCCAATATGACCACTAGCTTTACGGCGACCAATTTAACGCAAACGACTTATTATCGGGCGGTGGTTCAAAGTGGGGTTTGTGCGGCTGCCTATTCTGCTTATGGTATGGTCAAGGTTGATCCTATTAATGTAGGTGGGACTATTTCGGGGTCGGCCACGGTTTGTTCGGGTACTAATTCGACAGTATTGACGTTGTCAGGGCAAGTGGGAAACATTCAAGCTTGGCAGTCGTCATTGACATCTGATTTTTCGAATGCAACAAACATTGCTAATACAACTACTACTTTAACTGCCAATAATTTAACACAGAAGACTTATTATCGGGCGATAATAGCCGTATTAACTAGCGTTTGTGTGCCAGTATCTTCTGCGACTGCTACAGTGACGGTTGACCCAGTTTCGGTAGGTGGTAGTATAGCAGGCTCGGCCACGGTGTGTTCGGGTACAAACTCGACAGCTTTAACTTTATCAAACCAAGTAGGCGCCATTCAAAAATGGCAGTCATCACTGACGTCTGATTTTGCGGTTGTGACTGACATTGCCAATACGACTAAGGGCTTTACAGCGACTAATTTGACGCAAACGACCTATTATCGGGCGGTGGTTCAAAGTGGAGTGTGTAATCCAGCCTTTTCTGCGACGGCTACGGTGACGGTGAATCCACTGCCAACGGCGACGATTTCAGGCACGACAACGGTGTGTCAAAATGCTACCTCGCCATCGGTCACGTTTACGGGAGCAGGCGGGACGGCACCTTATACGTTTACCTACAAAATTGGCGACGGCGCACCTCAGATGGTGGAAACGAGCAGTGGTAACAGCGTTACGGTTTCAGTGCCAACGACAACAACTGGTGCATTTACTTATACTTTACTGAGCGTCTCAGAAAGTTCATCGACGGCGTGTAGCCAATTACAAAATGGCAGTGCGGTCGTGACGGTCAATGCTTTGCCAACGGCGACGATTTCAGGGACAACGACTGTTTGTTTAAATAGTCCATCGCCTAGCATTACTTTTACGGGTGCAGGAGCGACAGCACCTTACACATTTACCTATAAAATCAACGATGGTGCGCCTCAAACGGTGAAAACAAGCAGTGGTAACAGTGTTACCGTTACAGCGTCAACGACAACTGCGGGTGTATTTACTTATTCGCTAGTAAGTGTTTCGGAAAGTTCTTCCACCACTTGCAGCCAGTTGCAAAGTGGCAGTGCAGTGGTGACGATACACGCTAAACCGACGATTACGCTAACGACGCTGCAACAAACGTTGAATGAAGGCAACAATCAAGAGTTTTGTGATACTGACAGTAACCCAGTGAACAGTTTGCAGTTTACGGTTACGGGTTCGTGTGTATCTGGTTTTCCTGTATGGCGCAGCCAAGTTGGAAATGGCGCATGGAGCGATTGGTCTGCCAATCCACCAGCCAGCCAATTATCCAATAACCAACCCCACCGCTACCAAGCGGCCTGTGATGTCAATTGTCCTGTAACGTACACGAGTCCCATCGAAGTCAAAATCAACTACCGTGCAGCAGTGCCTCAAAATGTATCGTTGGTAGCTGATGGCGTGAGCGTTGGAGTGGGTGAGAGCAAGGATATATGTAATGTGGAAGGGAACGCAATCGCATTTAGTGCGACCTGCGGAACGGGAGAAGTGCTGTTATACTCGGTTGACGGTGGTGATTATAGTAGTGTAGTTCCAGCGCAGTTGGTTGATGGTCAGTACCACAATTACCGCGTACGTTGTCGCAAGTCAGACGGTACACCTTCGTGTATTGAGTCGGAATCAGGAGTGATGCGCTTGCGAATTACGAGTTTAAGCCAAATTCCAGTGGCAAGTTTGAACGTGACCAATGGCTGTGGTACGGCAGTAGCATTTAGTGGTACAGCCAACTGTGGTAATTTGACAGCTATTTGGTACAACGCCGCTACAGACGTAGCCATCTCGACTTTGCCAAGCCAAACGCCGAGTGAAACGACGTCGTACTATGCACGTTGTCAGGCATCAGGAGGTTGTTTGAGTGAGAAGAGTAACGTGGTAACATTTACCATTGTCCCTGTGAATGTAGCGCCCGTGGTGAATGTAAGCTCTGAACTTGCGTGTACTGGGACAGAAGTGACGGTTTCGACGAATTGCCCAGCAGGTACAAGTCCATTGTGGAATACAGGGGTAACCGAGAGCAGCTTTAAAGTATCATTTGTGAACATAACCAAGCAAGGCTATTCGGTACGTTGTGTATCGCCAAACGGATGTCAAAGTGCGGTGAGTGCAATGAAAGAGGTAAGTTGGAAGTCATTTGAGTTGACCTTGATTAATATCGGCGAATCAAAATCAGCGGTAAAAGCCAATGATCGTTCGGCATGGGCAAGTCAGTTTATCACGCGTGACGGTGGTCCAGAATTGGAACAAAGTACACAGCAAAACCCTACGTTGTACTACGTAGAAAATGTGAACAAAATGGCACCTCGCTACTGGACTGTTAACGTAGAGACGTGTGGATTGGGGACTAACGGTTCATTGACGTTTGACATGTTGGCAACGCCAGAGACTGGCTTGCCTCGTTCTTTCAACACGCACGAGAACAACGCGCCGTATTTTATGTATGCCAACCGCGAAGGCTGGACAGAGTTGTACGGACAGAATCACCCTGCGTATGGTTTTTACCAAGACAACGGAGCAGGCGGTAACGTATATGATGCAGGGTTACCTAAAGGTTTGTACAAACTGGGCATTCGTTATTGGGACATGAAGGGCTGGGGCAGTATTTTCCCATCGACGCGCAAACCACAAGGCAACGTGTTGGCCTACCAAGAATACTGGTTCCGAATCCAGTCGAAAGATGGACTAGGGGTAGGCGCAGCGAGAACAGCAGAGGAGCAAGTGGCAACAACTTTGTCATCCGTCGATGCGAGGGATCTAAATCCAAACGTTTTTGCGCAAGTGATGCCAAATCCTGTTTCAAATGTTTTGCGTTTGCAGGTGCAAGGTAGCAAGGGGCTATCGGTGCAAACTGTATTGACTGACGCTTCTGGTCGCCAAGTGTTGCGTCGGATGTTTGTACCTGATACCAACACCCACCAAGAAGAGTTTGGGGTGAGTGAATTGCCAACGGGGATGTATTTCCTACAGGTAGCAACGCCTGAAAAACAAGCGATGTTGAAAGTAGTGAAAGTGCAGTAGGTCAACGCTAGTTTTGACCTAAAACGATAACGGGGGTAAGAGAGAACAAGGGTTCGCTTTTATCCCCGTTTTGCATTTATAAAAGAAAAACAATCACAAAATCCTACCTTTTATACATATACCAAAAGATAAATTAAATTTTTATGGATAATTTATGTTCGGTTATTGAGTGTGTGCTATTTTTGGAATTCCATAACCTGAAATAGTATGTTACTTAGAATTTTGCTTGTCATTGCCGTTTGTTTGAGTGCTGGAGGAGGAGCGATTAAGTTGCAGGGACAAGAAGTTTTCTCTGAAAATGAGACACGGGTACGCTATTTGATTGATTTTTCATTTCAATTTGGTGCCCCCAATGCCCAAATAGGTCGATATAAGTTAGAATTGGATAGCATCCAAAAGGTGGCACAAATCAAGCACGATGAACGGTCGTTGGCTTATCTTGATTTTCTCAAATTGCGTTTAAATGAAGAAATCGCCTCAACCGACAAAGAAAAAAGTAACTATACCAAAAAGCTAGAGGAAATTACACAATCAACGCCTTACGATGATTTGAAAGCGTATTCGTTTTTTTGGCGTGGGTGGGCTGCGTTCAATAATAAAGACTACACAACGGGGCTTCCGCTGCTGTTTAAGGCCCGAAAGCTGTTAGAAGAAACCTATTTTGGTAAGTTTCCACACAGCATTTACTATTACATTGGTTTTTTTGCCATTTACTATTTCTTTGAAGATTACAAAATGGCGGCTTTGCATTGCCAAATCGCGCTTAAAGAACCTCCCAATGCGGTATTTTCTCCCATGGGTATTTACAATAATTTGGGACTCTGTTACCTCAAAATGAAGCAATATGCAAAGGCTGAAAAGGCATTTAGAGATGGTGTTGTGGCGGCAAAAATGGAAAAAAATGTCAATTACGAAGTGCTAGTAAGGGGAAATTTAGGGAACTTACTTCGGGTTACGGGGAAGTACAAAGATGCCCTCCCTTACCTGTACGAAGAAGCCAAAGTAAACGAAAAAGCAATTCCTGAGAATGCGGCTATTAGCAGATTGTACATTGCGAATGCCCTGATTATGCTTGATTCGGTAGAAAAAGCCAAAGCGTATATTGTACCCCTGAAGGTTGTGATGCCCTATTGGACTTACCCAACCTACGACCTGATTCGATTTGAAACCTTGGCTTTGTACCACGCCAAAGTGGGAAATTTTAACTTGGCGATTGGCTATAAAGATTCATTGTTGGCCCTCAAAGATACTTTAAAGGTAAAGTTAGATTATAAAAAAGTAGTAGTGTTGGAAAGTAGCTTGCAAGCTGAAAAGTACATCAATGAACGTAGGGTCTTACAAGTACAAGTAGCCAACGAACGCATTTGGCGAAATATGATAATAGGTGGGCTAATTGTCGTTTTTTTAGGAATAGTTTACTGGCTCAACGAACGGCAAAAGCAAGAAAAGCGTCTCCAAATGGCAAAGCGACAACGTGCCGAAGAAATGTTGGCTCACGCCAATCGGCGATTGGAAGAGTATTTGGTAAACATTAAAGAAAAAAATGAGCTTATTGAAAAATTCTCGATTCAATTAACACAAAATAACCAACCCGCAGACGAGCAGTATGAAGTGGAGAAGACCCTCGAAAACCTTCACCAAAGCGTGCTGCTTACCGAGGGAGATTGGCAAAATTTCAAAGTTCTTTTTGAACAAGTATTTCCTCATTTCTTTTTGAGTTTAAACAGAAAATATCCCGATCTAACAGCGGCAGAAGTACGGCTCTGTGCCTTAGATAAACTCAATCTTGCCGATAAAGTGAAAGGTACCATGCTGGGGATTTCGGCCGATTCGGTAAAAAAAACGCGTTATCGGCTACGTAAAAAATACCCTTCATTGATGGAAGAAGTGGCTGTTTGAGGCAATCATTAAGAGGTAAAAGTAAGACACGAGAGGACGTAAAGGAATTGACTTTACGTCCTCTTTGCTTATTAGAATACTTCTTAGCAGCCGAGTTTGTGCTTTTAACGTATTGAAAATTAGGATGTTGTAAATTGTCCACCAAATTGTCCACCAGCTAAAATAGCACTTGTGAGAAAGGAAACACTATTTTGTAATGATGACCCAACTCATTCTCACCATTAATGCTTTTCTATTCTGTACCATGAACCGATTCTACTGCAAGACTCTTCCACTCTTTTTTTTTGTTTTAGGGCTACTGCTAACTTTTGGAAGTCATGCTCAAACCGTCCGTTATGTAAAGGTAGATGGTACGGGCGACGGCCTGTCGTGGGCTACTGCTTCGTCGGATTTGCAAGCGATGATCAATGCTGATGGGGTACAGCAAGTATGGGTAGCAGCCGGTACCTACAAACCAATAAGAGCAGCTGATGGTACTTTAAACCCGGGTAATATACGGGCTACTTCTTTTAAAATGAAAAACGGGGTAGCCATTTACGGAGGTTTTGCAGGGGAAGAAACAACTCTAAATGACCGTAATTGGAGAACAAATCCCACTGTATTGAGTGGTGAGCATCAAGGGGATGATGATATTGAAAATAACAGTTATAATGTTGTTTTAAATTTTGTTAACGGATTGAGCAGTACGGCAGTGCTTGATGGCTTTACCATCACTGGCGGTAATGCCAATGGACAATTTATTATAATAAATGCTTATGGTGGCGGAATATGTAACTATGAAGCGGGCTCACCGACCATCATTAACTGTACTTTCTCTAAAAACAAAGCAAATTTTGGAGGTGGAATATATAATTTTAAATCATCTACTAATTTAATCAATTGTGTTTTTATAGGAAATCAGGCTGGATTTGGTGGGGCAATGAGTAACATTGAGGCTTCTCCAAGCGTTGTAAATTGTAGTTTCTCGGGTAATAGAGCAAACAATAATGGAGGGGGAGCGGTAAGATGTGCGACGAACTCTTCTCCGAGTTTTAAGAACTGTATTTTATGGGGCAATAGCAGTGAAATATATAACGATGAGAATAGCACTGCTACTTATACAAATACCTTGGTCAAAGGCTTGGTGGCTGGAGGCTTTCAAGGCACAGAAGACCCGCTGTTTGTCAGTCAGCCTGCGGTAGGGCTTGGTACATCGGGAGATTTGCGTCTGCAAGCTTGCTCGCCTGCCATTGATGCTGGAAGTAATACCGATAATACTGTTAGGGTTGATTTAGATGGCAACCCGCGCAAAGTAGGTGTAATAGATTTAGGGGCGTACGAGTATCAATCAGTTCCTACGGCAATTTTACCTACGGTGGGAACCTCCAATCCCACTACTTGTGGTGGCTCAAACGGTAGTATTACATTGGGCGGATTTTTGAGCAATACCCTTTATTCAGTTGCTTACAAAAAGGATAATACGGCGGTTTCGGCGGCTAGCTTTACCTCAAATAGTAACGGAGTGATTACGTTAACGACTTTGGGGGCAGGTAATTATACCGATATTGTAGCTACGTATGGCTCATGTGTTAGTCAGGCTGCCACGGCTAGCCTTCAAGACCCTGCCAAACCAGCGGTTGCGTTGAGTGCAATTCCAGTTATTTGTGTGGGGGCTACGAGTTTTACGATACCTTACGGTAATGAAACGGGTTCGCCAAACAAGTATTCGATTTCAGAAACGGGTATTGTGGCGGTTAGTGATGGCGATTTGTCGAATCCCATTACGGTCGCGCTGAGCAGTCCAGCTTCGGGAAGTTCCATTTCGTTTAAACTCACGGTAAAAAATGCGGCTACCAGCTGTGAATCCAGCACTATTACAGGGTCGGTGACGGTCAACCAAGTAAGTGTGGGCGGCATAGTGAGTTCTGCTCAAACGATATGTTCGGGGACTTCACCAGCAGATTTGAGCTTATCGGGTCAAACGGGAAGTGTGGTGAAATGGCAAAAGTCGAGTGATGCTAATTTCAGTACTCCAATTGATATTGCTTCGACTGCGACTCTGACTACGTTGCCAAGTGCGAGGATAGGTAATTTAACGGCAGATACCTATTTCAGAGCGGTAGTCAAAAGTGGGGGATGTAGCGAAGTATTTTCAAGTTCGGCGTTGATTCAAATTCACCGTAAACCCACAATTACGTTATCGACGCTCCAACAAACGTTGGTAGAAGGCAATAACCCAGTTCTTTGCGATACGGATGCGAATCCTGCTAACAGTTTACAGTTTAATGTTTCGGGTTTGTGTGTTTCTGGTAATCCTGTTTGGCGTACGCAAGTAGGCAGTGGTGCATGGAGCGACTGGTCAACCAATGCCCCAGTTTCGCAACCCTCCAATAACCAACCCCACCGCTACCAAGCGGCCTGTGATGGGAATTGTGCTTCGACTTACTCAGGTGTGATTGAGTTGACGATAAATAACCGCGCGACTGTCCCCCAAAATGTGTCTCTATCGGTTGATGGTGTGACAGTATCCGTAGGCGAGAGCAAGGAAGTGTGTAGTTTGGTTACGATTCCGCTGACGTTTAATGCCAATTGCGCCGCTGGGGAAGTGACACTTTACTCAGTGGATGGCGGTGAATATTCATCGGGTGTACCGACGGGTTTGGTGGACAATCAGTATCACAATTACCGCGTTCGTTGCCGCAAATCAGACGGTACGCCATCGTGCGTAGAATCTGAATCGGGCGTAATGCGATTGAAATTAGTAACTATTCCAAGTGCACCGACGGTGTCGTTGTCATCAACAAGCAGTTGTGATGCGGCGGCAAGTTTCAGTGGGCAGTCGAGTTGCGGTAGTTTACGAACGGTTTGGTACAATGCCGCTACGAACGTGGCTTTGCCCAATTTGCCATCAACCGTACCAAGTCAGACGACGTCTTATTACGCTCGTTGTCAGACGGAAAATGGCTGCGTAAGTGAGCGAAGCAATGTGGTGACGTTTACGCTGACGTCCACGCAAGTCGCGCCAGTGATTACGGCGAGTCAAGAGATAGTGTGTACAGGCACGACGGTTCGGATTTCGTCGAATTGTCCTGTAGGAAGTCAAACTTTTTGGAATACGGGCGTGACTGCACCGAGTTTTGAAGTGGCGTTCAACAACGTCACCAAGCAGACGTACTGGGCGAAGTGCCTATTTGTAGGTGGTTGTCAGAGTGCCGAGAGCGTTCGCAAGGATATTTACTGGAATGCTTTTGTAGTGACGTTGATTAACGTGGGAGAAAGCAAATCGTCGGTGAAGGTAAACGACCGTGCAGCGTGGACGAACCAGTTTATCAAGCGTGACGGTGGGCCAGAATTAGAACAAAGTACGCAACAAAACCCAACGCTGTATTATGTAGAAAACGCCAACAAAATAGCCCCTCGTTACTGGACAATCAACGTGGAAGCCTGCGGCTTGAGCACGGATGGTTCACTAACATTTGATATGTTGGCGACACCCGAAATGGGCGTAATTCGCTCTTTCAACACGCACGAAAACAATGCCCCCTACTTTATGTATGCCAACCGCGACGGCTGGACGGAATTGTACGCACAAAACCATCCAGCCTACGGTTTTTACCAAGACAATGGTGCGGGAGGTAATGCGTACGATGCAGGTTTGCCGAAGGGTTTGTACAAATTAGGTATTCGTTATTGGGACATGAAGGGTTGGGGGAGCATTTATCCTTCAACGCGCAAGCCGCAAGGCAATGTGTTGGCCTACCAAGAATATTGGTTCAGAATCCAATCGAAAGACGGGGTAGGGGTAGGCGCAACGAGGACAGCGGATAGCGGTCAGCAAGGGTCAGGCCGTAGCGCGGTAAATGATTTACCACCCAACGTTTTTGCGCAAGTGATGCCCAATCCAGTTTCAACTGTTTTGCGTTTACAGGTGCAAGGTGGCAAGGGGGAAGAGGTGCAGACTACCTTGACCGACGCGTCGGGGCGTGAGGTATTGAGTCGCCAATTTTTACCCGAGACTAACACACACCAAGAGGAGTTTGAGGTGAGTGAATTGCCGACGGGAATGTACCTTTTACAGGTGACAAGCCCGACCCAACACGCTATTTTGAAGGTACTGAAAATAAAATAAAAGTCCTAATAGAGGCTTCAACGGGGGGTAAACGTTGATTAATACCGTAGCACTGATGAAGTCACAAATCTTGTTCTTATAAAACTCGTAACTTTTATGAAAATGTTTACGTTTTGTTTTTTACTGTTACTATTAAGTTTACTACCCGTGTTGTCGTGGGGACAAATAGTTTATTGGGAACCCTCTAACGGTAGCCGTGATTGGAATGTAGCGGCGAACTGGTCTCCCAGCGGCGTTCCGACCGCGACGAGCGATATAATTATTAAAGATGTTACAGCGGCAAATTCACCCATCATCCAAGCTGGGACTTTGGCGGTAGCCAATAGTGTGCAAGTAAATGTCGGGATTGTACTGACGATTGAAGCGGGAGGTAGTTTGACCATTGATGGACAGACGCCGCTTGTCACAGCTGATGGACAGATTCAGTTCCGCACAGTAGCGCTGGTGAACACAGGCACGATTGAAAACAGTGGAATTATTCGGATTGAACCCGCAGCAAATACGACAGTTAGCTATGGGCTATATATGGAAGGTACGGCACAAAACGTCGCAAAATTTATCAACAAATCAGGCGGGGAAATACACATTGACGGAATGAATTTTTCGGGCATTTTTATGCAAATCAATTCTCTTCTTTCCAATGAAGACAAAGGTAAGGTAGTTATTGGTGAAAATAAAGCAGTAAGGGGTCAAGGTGCAATCATTTTTGGCAGTGTAGAGAACAAAAATGGGGGAGAAATGTACATCTATCAATTTGCAAGTACGGGAGTTTACGTTAGTACGGGGGGCTCCAGTTTTTTTACCAATGCTGGCAAAATAGTAATTTCTGGAACTGGTACATCTACAACTGGACTATCTAATTCAGGGAGTTTTACCAACCAGTCAGGAGGGGAAATCTACATTGATGGAACTGAATCTGTAGCTTTCTTTAATAGTGATAATACCTTTACCAACGACGGGAAGGTAGTAGTGGGAGCTAATGCGGCAGTTGGTAGATTTGGGGTCTCAAATAGTTCTAATGGTGTTTTAACTAATAATGGGGAAATTCACATTGACCGATTTAATGCTACCAATAGCAATGGAATCATTAATTCTGCAAGTTTTATCAATCAAGGTAAGGTGGTAATAGGAGCAAATAGTAGCACGTTAGGAGTGATTGGGCTTAAGAATATGAGGAATTTTTCAAATAAGTCAGGGGGAGAAATTACCATTAATCGAGTGTCAGATTATGGATTGACGAACGAGTCAAGCGGTACATTTACGAATGAAGGAAACATACAGATTGGGGGTAATGGTGAGGTAGGAAACGATGGAGTCTATAATAGCTCTTCCACTTTTAATAACAATTTGTGTGGTGAATTGCGGGTAATGAGGGGTAGGTTAAGGAATGAGAGCGTTGTGACGAACAAGGGACTGGTTTACGTGGTGAATTCATTGACGACTCAAGGGACATTCACGAACGAAGGCGTACTTAGTTATGGGTCGCTTACAGGGTCAGTGACGAATACGTCGGCCACGTCGGTGATTGTCAACAATGCTCCCACGACGCCCATTTTCAGTTACGGAGGTACGTACAGTGGCGCTATCACTATTTTTACTAATGAAGCGGCGACTCAATCGGCGGGTACTTTTAGTTTGCCGAATAGTTTTACTCCTTTAGCGTCATTTTCAACGGGTAGTACACAGACGCTTTATGCGAAAATCACGCCTAGTCAAGGAGGATGTAGCTTTGTGGTACCATTTAGCTACTTAGTCTGCAACAGTACCCTTACGGCGGGGGCGACGACCAACCCCACTACTTGTGGAGGAAGCCAAGGCAGTATTGCCTTTAGTACGACCAACTTGCCAGATGGGGATAATTATGTATTGAGTTTTACGACGAGTTCGACCACGAGCAGTCCTAAGAGTGTCAATGTCAGGGGGAATAGTTTTACTTTGAGTGGGCTTACGGCGGGTGATTACAGTAATTTTTCGCTTTCGGCGTTGGGCTGTCGCTTTGGAGACGCTACCTCCAAGGTATTGGCGGATCCCCCACTGCCGACGGTGACGACTGTTAGCAATAATGGCCCTATTTGTGCGGGAAAGGACGCTGTTTTTACTGTCAACGGAACCAGTGGCGCCACGCTGACCTATGTAATAACAGGGCTTGATGATGATCAGACGCTGCTTTTAAATGGAACCAACCAGCTTGTGAGGGTTAACAATGCCGTTACGGATGTTGTTTTTAACCCAATCAGTATTAGCAAGAATAACTGTTTAGTATTGATAGTAGATCCAAGTATGGTGACGGTAAATCCATTGCCGACGGCGACGATTACGGGCGCAACGGTAGTTTGCCAAAATAGCCCAAGGCCGAAGATTACGTTTACGGGGTCAAACGGGACAGCCCCCTACACGTTTACGTATATCTTAAAGGGAACAGAGAAGACGGTAACGACCGAAAATGGTAATAGTGTGAGTGTGGAGGTACCTACGAATGAAGCGGGGACGTTTGAATATAGTTTGGTCAGCGTAAAAGATGCCTCGACGACGACGTGTAGTCAAGCTCAAACGGGCAGCGCGACGGTGACAGTGAACCCATTGCCGATGGCGACGGTTACGGGCACGACAGCAGTGTGTCAAAATAGCCCAAAGCCGAAAATTACGTTTACGGGCGCAAACGGTACAGCCCCTTACACGTTTACATATACCTTGAATAATGGTGCAGAGCAAACGCTAACGACGTTAAATGGCAATAGTATCGAGTTAGAAATTTCCACAAGCGGCTTAGGGGCGTTTAACTATCGTTTGGTGAAAGTAACCGATGCCAGTACGACGACGTGTAGTCAAGTACAAAGTGGGAGTGCGACGGTGACGATGAATCCATTGCCGACGGCGACGATTGCTGGGACAACGGCAGTATGTCAAAATAGCCCAAGACCGAAAATTACATTTACGGGCGCAAATGGTACGGCGCCTTACACGTTTACGTATAGTTTAAAGGGGACAGAAAAAACGGTAACGACCGAAAATGGCAATAGTGTGAATGTGGAAGTTCCCACCAACGAAGTGGGGACGTTTAACTATGAGTTGGTAAAAGTAACGGATGCCAGTGCGGGGGTGTGTAGTCAAGTACAAAGTGGCAGCGCAACGGTAACAGTGAACCCTTTACCAACGGCGACGATTTCGGGGACAACGACTGTATGCCAAAATAGCCCAAGACCAAAAATTACATTTACGGGCGCAAACGGTACGGCACCTTACACGTTTACGTATAGTTTAAAGGGGACAGAAAAAACGGTGACGACGGAGAGTGGTAATAGTGTAAGCGTGGAAGTTCCCACCAATGAAGTGGGGACGTTTGAATATAGTCTGGTGAGTGTCAAAGATGCTTCGACGACGACGTGTAGTCAAGCTCAAAGTGGTAGTGCGACGGTGACGGTGAATCCTTTGCCAACAGCGACGATTTCGGGAGCAACGACGGTATGCCAAAACGGAATACCACCAGTGGTGACATTCGTGGGGGCAAATGGCACTGCCCCCTACACGTTTACGTACAAAATCAACGACGGCGCTGTTCAAACGGTGAAAACAGTCAGTGGGAATAGCGTGACGGTTTCAGTGCCGACGGGCATAACGGGGGTGTTTACATATTCTCTAGTGAGTGTATCAGAAAGTTCATCCACGATTTGTAGTCAATTACAAAGTGGCAGTGTGGAAATAAAAGTACAAAGCAAGCCAACGATTACTTTATCAACGCTTCAACAAACCTTGAACGAAGGCAACAGTCAGACGTTTTGTGACATTGATGCCAACCCTGTTAATAGTTTGCAGTTTACAGTTTCGGGTTTGTGTGTGGTTGGTTCTCCCGTATGGCGGGTACAGGTGGGTAGCGGCGCATGGAGTACTTGGTCAGCCACTGCCCCCGTTTCTCAACCCTCCAATAACCAACTTCACCGCTACCAAGCAGCCTGTGATGGGAATTGTGCTTCGACTTACTCAGGTGTGATTGAGTTGACGATAAATAACCGGGTCACTGTCCCCCAAAATGTGTCGCTATCGGTTGATGGCGTGACAGTGTTGGTGGGCGAGAGCAAGGAAGTGTGTAGTTTGGTTACAATTCCACTGACGTTTAA